>SL_8KL_010_SEDDRAFT_10000007_pt1 | contig 129838 bp, 91 predicted proteins | sample SodLakKL_010_SED_4_FD_11160 | JGI IMG/M metagenome (IMG submission 11160)
AGGTATCCTTCAAAAAGGTGGGCTCATACCCGAAATTATGGAGAAAAATTTAACAACAGCTTAAGGGAATATGTGGTTAGCCTGTTAGAGGATAAAGGATATTCCGCCATTGCTCCCATGTTATCGGAAGATTTTTCCTGGGAAGAAAGTTCGGAAACAGGAATAGCTTCTTCCTGGTCAGAACGGCATGCTGTTTATGCAGCCGGGCTGGGAACATTTGGTTTATGTGATGGTTTGATCACCCCCCAAGGTAAGGCTATGCGCTGTGGAAGTGTGATTACTAATTTAGAGCTGAAATCATCTGCCCGAGAATATGAAGTTCATGATCAATATTGCCTGTTTGCTCAACAGGGCACCTGTGGCAGGTGTATAGCAAGGTGTCCCGGAGGAGCAATTACTGAAGATGGTCACAATAAAAGGAAGTGTCTGGAATATCAGCAAAGGATCATAGACCCCTCCAGATACGGAGTGGAAGTGGCCGGCTGTGGCCTCTGTCAGGCCGGGGTCCCCTGTGAATCACAGATCCCGTGACAAAAACAATGCTTTTAGCAGATTAATTTAGTTAGCCTAACGCAGCAGGATATACCTCGTTTTTGTGTTTTAACTAACAATAATTAAAGCATAAAGAGGTCATATAATTATGCATTCAAATAAAAATGACATCTTAGAGGTAAATAGTAATAAAAAGCAAACAGAAGCAGCCTATGATAGGATGAGTCGGTTTTATGATTATATTGCGGGAAGTTTTGAAAAAAAACACAGGAATCGAGGCCTGGAAATACTAAATATAAAAAAAGGCGAAACTGTTCTGGAAGTAGGATTTGGAACCGGCCAGGGCATAAAAAAGATTGCTCAAAAGGTGGGAAAAGAAGGGAAAGTATATGGTGTTGACCTTTCTTCAGAAATGTATAAAATTACTAAAAATAAACTTAAAAAAGCCTCCTTATGGGATAGAGTAAAGATTTCCCGGCAAGATGCCCTGCAGATGTCTTATGAAAAAAATAAATTTGATGCTGTTTTCATGTGTTTTGTTCTTGAATTATTTGCTATTTCTGAAATTCCAGTACTGCTGGAAAAAGTTAAAGCACTTTTAAAAAAAGGGGGCAGATTGGGTATAGTAAGTTTGTCAAAAGGGGATAATTCCCTTATGATTAAAATATATGAAACCCTGCACAAAAAAATTCCTGTATATTTTGATTGTAGACCTATATATGTTAAAGAAAGTCTAATGGATGCCGGTTACAGTATACAGACGTGCATTTATGATAAAATGTTTGCTTTACCGGTTGAAATTGTGGTGGGTATAAATAAATCCTGAATAATTCAGGAGTAAAATTCAATATGATAAGTTGATGAACGATCATTTCAAAGAAACATTACCAGAGCTTGAAGATTTATTGGTTCCAGAAATGGATAAACCCGAGGCCAATGTATATAGATTAGTTGAATAACTGATTTGAATATGATATTTTGAAAAAAATTAATCTCATAATCTAATATAATCTAATTAATGGCTGTACTGCAAAAAGTCAATTTTATTTAATTTAAGAAATAATATTACTGTCATGACAGTAATTATAAATTGTTATATCTTAAAATAACACTTTATGCAGGATAAACATTAATCATTAAACAAAGATAAATTTTTTAAAAGATGAAGGAGGAATTATGATGTTAAATTTATCCCGGGAAGGTATAACTGATAAAGAAAAATGGCAGAAAAAAGGTATTAAAATTCCCGAATTTGATGTGGAAAAGGTGGCGGTAAACACAAAAGAAAATCCCCAATGGGTTCATTTTGGAGCCGGAAATATTTTCAGAGCTTTTATAGCCCGGCTGCAGCAAAAACTTTTGGAGAAGGGAGCTGCTGAAACAGGTATTTTGGCCGTGGAAACATATGATTTCGAAATTATAGATAAAATTTATCAGCCACATGACAATTTAAGCCTGGCCGTAACCATGCATCCTGATGGTAATCTGGAAAAAGAGGTAATAGGCAGTATCGGTGAAAGCCTGGTGGGAGACTTTTCCCGGAAAGAGGACTGGGCCTATCTTAAAAAAGTATTTAAAATGGAAAGTCTGCAGCTGGTAAGCTTTACCATAACTGAAAAAGGATATAACCTAAAGAATATGGCCGGTGATTATTTTGATGTAGTCCGGGAAGACATGGCCCGGGGACCGGGCAGTCCACAGCATACAATGTCCAAAGCTGCAGCTTTGGCTTATACAAGATTTAAAAATGGTCAGCTGCCGGTTAGTTTTGTCAGCATGGATAATTGTTCTCAGAATGGCAAAAAACTGAAGACCTCAGTGGTGGAAATTAGTAAAAAATGGGTGGATAATGGTCTAGTAGAAGAGGAATTTTTAGAGTACATTCAGGATGAAAACAGGGTGAGCTTTCCCTGGTCTATGATAGATAAAATCACCCCCCGTCCCTCGGAGGATGTAAAAACAGAACTTGAAAAACTGGATTTTACCGGTACAGAAATAATAACTACTGACAAAGATACATTTATTGCTCCTTTTGTAAATGCTGAAGGACCGGAATATTTAGTTATTGAAGATAAATTCACCAATGGCCGAATGCCTCTTGAAAAAGCCGGGGTCATATTCACAGACCGACAAACAGTTAATGATGTCGAAACAATGAAAGTCACCACCTGTCTGAATCCTTTACACACAGCCCTTGCTGTTTATGGTTGTTTGCTGGGCTATGATCTGGTTGCCGATGAAATGGAAGATGAAGATTTGATAAAATTAATTAAAAATATTGGTTATAAAGAAGGTCTGCCGGTGGTGGTTGATCCGGGGGTTCTGGATCCCAAAGAATTTATTGACGAGGTGGTAAATGAAAGATTTACAAACCCCTATATTCCGGATTCACCGCAAAGAATTGCCACCGATACTTCCCAAAAAATAGCTATCAGATTTGGAGAAACAATCAAGTCCTATCAAAAAAGAAATGACCTGGATCCAGCTGATTTAATCTCTATTCCATTGGCTGTTGCCGGCTGGTGCAGATATTTAATGGGTCTTGATGATCAGGGAGAGAAAATGGAATTAAGCCCTGATCCTATGCTGGATGAATTGACCGAACATCTGGCCGGAATTGAATTCGGAAACCCGGATTCAGTGGGTGATAAATTACGCCCCATTCTTTCCAGTGAAAGTTTAATGGGTTTAAATCTCTATGAGGCAGGACTGGGCAGCAAAATAGAAGAATATTTTAAAGAAATGATTGCCGGCAAAAATGCAGTAAGAAATACCTTAAAAAAATATCTGTCTGATTCTGGATAAGATTCCTATCATGTGAATTACAGCAGTTTATAATTTTTTCATCGAGAAGGGGGGTAAATAATGCGCAAAACCAAAATTATATGTACCCTGGGACCTGCTACTGAAAACCTGGCCGAAGAGCTTATTGAATATGGTATGGATGCGGCCCGGGTTAATTTTTCTCATGAAACATATGAAATACATGCTGAAAGAATAAGAAACTTAAAGCAGGCAAGAAAAAAGTATGATAAACCTGTTCCGATAATTATGGATACCCGGGGGCCGGAAATTAGAACGGGAAAAATGAAAGAAGAAGTTTGGTTACAGCAGGGCCAGCAGTTTATCTTAACAGCTCAAGAAGTGGTAGGAGATAAAAATCAGGTTCATATAAATCCCCCTCATTTAATTAAAAAGCTTCAACCCGGTACTGATATATTTATTGATGACGGGAAGATAAAATTGAGTATAAAGGAAGCTGTTAATGACAGATTAATCTGTCAGGTGGAAACCGGAGGCTATTTGTCTGACAAAAAAGGTGTTAATATCCCCGGACTTAATTTTGGTATTCCCTGTATAACGGAGACTGATAGGAAAGATATTGAATTTGCACTAAATTTGGGAATTGATTATGTAGCCGTATCTTTTGTGAAAAATAGCGGAGAAATAAATAAGTTAAAAAAATTTCTAAAATCCCGGGATCACAGTGATGTTAAGGTTATTGCAAAAATTGAAAATAGAGAGGCAGTTCAAAATATTGATCATATAATTGAAGCAGCAGATGGACTNATGGTTGCCCGCGGTGACCTCGGGGTTGAATTACCGCTCAGTGAAGTACCCGGTATTCAGAAAAAGATTATCAGAAAATGCAATCAGCTGGGGAAACCGGTGATCACAGCCACTCAGATGCTGGAATCAATGAATAAAAATTCTATTCCCACCAGGGCCGAAGCATCGGATGTGGCCAATGCAGTTTATGATGGAACAGATGTTGTTATGCTGTCTGGAGAAACAGCCGCGGGGCAATATCCTATTAAGTCATTACAGACTTTAGTAGATATACTTTTAAAAACTGAACAGGAAATTGATTATGAAAAGGAATATTATAATAAAGACTGGGGCGATTTTGAAAAAGAGGTTGTTAATATTATAGGGAAAACAGCAACTACCGCTGCTTATGAGATTTCGGCCCGGGCTATAACAGTAAGCACAAAATCGGGAAACACGGCCCGCATGATCGCCAGATTCAGACCTGATACACCTATAATTGCGGTCACTATTGATCCCCGGATTACCAGACAGCTAAATTTATCCTGGGGGGTCTTTCCGGTAGAAGCTGAATTTGTTTCAGAACTGGAAAGCTTATTATCTAAATTAATCGAGTGTACACAGGCCACCAGCCTGGTAGACCAGGGAGATCCGGTAGTTATAATAGCAGGTATCCCCACAGGTCTAACAGGTAAAACCAATATGCTGAAAATACATAATATGGGTGACCCTATTGTAAACAGTTCAGAAACCTGACTGAATCCCAAAATCATAAAATTTAAAATCAACTTGATAATCAGTCTTCACCCTCAAAACAGGAACAGATGTTTGATTTCTGTGATTACTTATCCACAAAATGTGGATAGAATGTATGTTTATCCACACATTTGTTTAGCTTTTCCTGCCTAAATTTAGTTTCTTCTTGACTGAAAGAAAAGATGGAAATTAGGCTTTTCGTGAATAAAGCAATAGCAGCATATATCAATGTTTTTCATCAATAGAAGGGGAGATGAGCCCTATTTTTAAAATAGCAAATTCACTGCTCGTTTATTTGGGAAAGGACTCTGTTTAAATTCATTTCTGCTCTGTGGTGTTCGGGGTCGATCTCTAGAGCTTTTTGGTAATTTTCTTTGGCTTGTTCCAGCTGTCCGAGGTTTTCATAACTAATCCCCAAATTGTTATAAATATAAGCTTCTTTCGGCTGTTGAGCCACGGCTTTTTTTAGGTTGTCTCTGGCTTCTTCGTAGCTGCCCCTTCTTATCTGGGCCAGTCCCAAATTGTTAAGCACATAATAATTTTCTGGATTTAGATCAGCTGCCTGTTTGAAATATTGCTCTGCTTTTTCGGGGTTGTTTTCAGCCAGGGCCAGCAGACCGGAAAGATTATTATACTGTTCATTGAAATCCTGTTTTTCCACCGGTATCTGATCCAGTATATTTTGTGCTGCTTCATATTCATTTTTCCGGTAAAGAATACGGGCATAATTGGTCAGAGTATAATAATCATCATCGGTTCTCCTGTAGGCCTGTTCCATATAATTAGCAGCTTTATCCAGATTATTTTTTCTGAGATTGATCATACCCAAAAAGAAATTTATCTCCCAATTCTGTCCTTCTCTTTCCAGAAGTTTCAGCCACAGCTGTTCGGCTATTTCATAATTTTCTCTGTAAAATTCATCCCGGGCCCGAGATATGAGATCATCTGCTGCAGCCAGCCCGGCTGATGTTAGAAGAATTAAAACAAGAGTAAAAACAATAATCACTCTGCCTCTGTTCTGCATTTCTGTTTGCTCCTCCCTCAAAAAGTTAATTTATCCCCCTTATACCCACTCATTTTTAGTTTTTTAAGAAGGGGACTTTTTTGGTTAATTGTGTATTTTTGTAAATTTCCACCGTTATTTCCAATCAGGATTAAGGTGGGATAATATATTTAATTTAAAACATCAGGAATTTACTTTTCAAACAATTAAAAAATTGAAATAAAACTGACCTGAAAAATGAGCTGTTATCTGTATTTAATAAATTCTCTGCTTTTAGCAGAATTCCTGCCCCCTTAAGCTAATTTTAAGCAAACAAAAAGATGTTTGCGGTTAGCTGGGTTTAGTAATATAATTCAAATAAAGCCGGAAGCAAAAACAGGGTTGATGAGGATTTAGGGTCCGGTTAAACAATTTGTATGCAGGACCGGCCCACACCGGCTCCAGAAGGAGCTAAAAAATGGCTTTAGATATAATTCATGTGGATATGGATGCTTTCTATGCCGCAGTTGAACAGAAAGATAATCCTGAGCTGCAAGGGAAGCCGGTAATCATTGGGGGTACCGGTCTGGGTGACCGGGGGGTGGTCTCCACTGCTTCCTATGCTGCTCGTCAGTATGGGGTTCATTCAGCAATGCCCATCAAGGAGGCCCGCAAACTCTGCCCTGATGCTGTTTTCCTTCCGGGCCGAATGGAGCGCTATCAGGAAATTTCACAGTGTATATTTGAAATTATGTCCCGGTTTACCCCCCGTATTGAAAAAATTTCTATTGATGAGGCTTTTCTTGATGTTAAAGGATGTCACCGTCTTTTTGGCCCCTCCCGGAAGATTGGAAAAAAGATTAAAACAAGCATAAAACAGGAGCTGGATCTGGTGGCTTCAATAGGTTTAGCTCCCAACAAATTTCTGGCCAAGCTGGCCTCTGATCTGGAAAAACCGGATGGCTTTAAGGTCATAAGGGAGGATGAAATTGCGGAGATTCTGGATCCCCTGCCTGTTGATAAAATCTGGGGTGTAGGAGAGAAAACCGAAGAGATTCTGCAAAATCAGGGTATGCGGACTATTGGCGATATAAAACAGTTTTCAGAACAGGAACTGACATCTCTTCTGGGCCAATTTGGCCATCAGCTTTATAAACTGGCCCGGGGGCATGATGACCGGGCCGTACAGGTCAGTGAGGAGTGTAAATCAATAAGCCATGAGACTACTTTCCGCAGAGATTTGCAGGACAGTGAAAAAATTTTTTCGGTTTTGATGGCCTTAAGTGATAAGGTGGGCCGCAGATTAAGGAAAAAAAGTTTATGCGGGAAAACCGTTTTTATAAAAATTAGATATGGGGATTTTACAACTTTGACCCGTCAGACAACCAGCCCTCAGGCTTTTTATGATACCAAAACAATTTATGAACAGGGAAAAAAACTAATTCAGAATCACGGTCTTCTGGATAAACCGGTGCGGCTTTTGGGTATAGGAGTCAGCAGCCTGATTGCCCGGCATCACCTTCAGCTGTCTTTATTTTCAGACCAGGATGGTGCTGTTGCAGAAACCGTGGATAAAATCAAAGATCAATTTGGTGAAAAATCTATTGTCCGGGCCAATCAGCTAATTCACAAAAACAGTAAACAGAGTGAACAAAAAGAAGATTCTTAAACATCAGATACCTGACCCCTGATTAGCTGTTTTAATTTGCTATTTTGCTATTTTTGAAACATTTTAAAACAAAAATAATCAGGGTATAATATTTATTAGAAAGATGTCCCATAAAGCTGTCAGATAAAAAAATACTTAAAAAAAGGGGTGCCGGATATAAAATGATGCAGGAACAGAATATACAGCTGACCAAAATAAAACAGAAACTGGACCGGACCAGAATTGAGGATATTCCCGCCCATATTAAACAGGAGTTTAACCACTCAAAGCTTCCCGAACAGATAGGTTCGGGGGACCGGGTGGCCCTGACTGCGGGCAGCAGAGGAATTACTGATATAAAGTTAATTTTAGTGGAGCTGATTAAAAACTTAAAAGATCTGGGGGCCCGGCCCTTTCTGGTGCCGGCCATGGGCAGTCACGGAGGGGCAGTACCGGCCGGGCAGGAAGAGATACTGGCCTCTTATGGTATAACTGAATCCGAAATGGAGGTCCCCATAAAATCGAGTATGGAAACAGTGAAGCTGGGAGAGGTGGGTTCAGGAGTGCCGGTTTATTTCAGCCGTCCGGCCCGGGAGGCAGACGCTATAATAGCCGTGAACCGTGTTAAAAAACATACTGATTTTCACAGCCCGACCCTGGAGAGCGGGATGTCGAAAATTCTGGTGATAGGGCTGGGTAAACACCGGGGGGCCCGGGCCATTCATTCCCAAGGGGTTTACGGTCTCCAGGAACTGATACCGGAAGCTGCCGAAATGATAATTGACAGAACTCCGGTGCTGCAGGGCATAGGGCTGGTTGAAAATGGATATAAAGAGATTTCTGATTTGGTCTTTACGCCTCCGGAAGAGATTATAAAACGGGATGGGGAGCTGCTGGAGATAGCTGCCGGGAGGATGCCGACTCTGCCGGTGGATAAAATTGATATTCTGGTGGTTCAGGAAATGGGTAAGGATATCAGCGGCACCGGTCTGGATACCAACATTATTGGCAGAATGTATATCAATGGAGCCCGGGAGTACTCCCGACCCAAAGTGAAAAGACTGATTGTACTGGATATCTCTGAGGCCTCCCACGGAAATGCCATTGGTATAGGTCTGGCCGATATTACCACCAAAAAACTGGTGGATAAAATAGATTTTAATGATACATACAAAAACATAATTACCAGTTCTTTTCTAAGAAGGGGCAAGATTCCGCTGACTATGGATAGTGAAAAGGAAGCCTTTGAACTGGCAGAAGACACCTGCTGGCTGGGTGAGGGGGAGATACCGGGTGTGGTGATTATCAAAAACACCTCCCAGCTGGAGGAGCTCTATGTTTCTGCTCCCCTCCTGAAAGATATAGATGAGGATATGAGGGAAATAGTTTCTCACAGTCAGCTAAACTTTACTGAAGATGGCTGTATCAGGCCCAGACTGAATTAACAGCAGGGAGAGGATAATATATGCTGCAGAAAAAAATAGCAGTTCTGGCTGATGATTTGACCGGAGCCTGTGATACCGGGGTTCAGTTTAAAAAACAGGGCAGTCGGGCGGCGGTATATCTGAAACCTGACTTTGTAAGAAAAACGGCCCGGGGCGCTGAAACCTTTATTTTTGACACAGAGAGCCGGGCAGATAATCCCTCCCGGGCCCGCAAAAAGGTTCGGGATTGGTGCCGTCAGCTTAAACCTTTTGAAATTAATCATATCTATAAGAAAATAGATTCCACTCTCAGAGGCAATATAGGGGTGGAGATTGATGAAATTATGACATTTTTTGACAAAAAAGCGGCGTTTATTGCTCCCGCCTATCCTGAAAAGGGCCGGACCACCCGGCAGGGTTATCATTATGTTGATGACACCCTGCTGGCAGAAACTGAATATGGAGCTGATCTGCTGTCCCCACTGCAGGATAGTTTTATTCCGGATATTCTAAAAAAAGGGGGTATAGATCCCGGAAGGGTGGAGGTCTTCCGGCGAGAACAGATCCAAAAAAATGATCTATTAGACCAAATTCGGGCTAATTTAGCTCAGGATCGGGATATATTTATTTTTGATGCACAAACCAGGGAGGACCTGGGCCTGCTGGCAGAAAAACTATTTTCTTTTCCCGGTATACCGCTTTTTTGTGGAAGTGCCGGCCTGGCCGAAGAACTGGCCCCCCTCTGGCTGACCCGTGATCAAGAGCCAGCTTACCGGGTCCGGAGCATACAGAAAAACAGAACTGCTTCTAAAACTGGAGCCGGCAAAATTGTGGTTCTGGCCGGTTCAGTCAGAAATAAAACTACAGCTCAGCTGCGGTATCTACATCAGCAAAAAGGAGTGGACCGGGTTATATTAAAGACCGCTCAACTTCTGGCTGAACCACAAAAAAGAGATCAGGAGCTAAATAGGGTTTTTGCCAGAATTGATTCTCTGCTGCAGGAAAATGACAGAATAATCATTTCTCTCACAAAAGAAAAATGGTCCAAAACAGCTGCTGAGATTCGTCAGGACAGTGAAAAAATCCTGGCTTCACTGAGAGAAGTGGCCGGGTTTGTGGTCGATAATTTTATATGTCGGGGATTTGTGTTAACCGGGGGTGACACGGCCCTTAATTTCTGCCGGGCCATGGGTGTTCCCGGACTGCACATTATTGAAGAAGTAGAGCCCGGAATTCCGGCAGTTAATATTCTGGGAGGCCGGCTGGCCGGAAGGCTGCTGGTAACAAAAGCAGGTGGGTTTGGAAAAAAAGATTCTTTGTTAAAGGCTCTGAGGTATATTGAACAGACTTAGTATATTTTGCTATTTAAAAATAAAGAAATGAGGTAAAAACTGTGGGAAATAATATAATGGCGGTAACCATGGGTGATCCAGCCGGAATTGGACCGGAGATTGTGCTGAAAGCTTTTTCTGAAAATAATTTTTCTAAAGCAGGCAGGTTAGTGGTTATTGGTTCTCTGGAGGTTCTTAAAAAAACAAAAGAGCAAAATGGAATAAATGTTGAGCTTATCAAAATTAGTGATATTGAGGAAGCAAAAGCCCTGTCAGCAGACACCCGGGACTCAATTAAGGTGCTTGATCTGGATAATATCAAGTTTTCTGATTACCGGATTGGTCAAATTCAAAAAAATTGCGGCCGGGCCGCAGCCGATTATATATACCGGGGGATTGAACTGGCCCGGAGGGGAGAACTGCAGGCCTTAATTACAGGGCCCATCCACAAAGAAGCCCTTAAACTGGCCGGAATTAAGGAGGCCGGACATACTGAAATACTGGCTTCAGAATTTAATGTACAAAATTACGCAATGCTTTTGGCTGAAAAAAGTTTTAGAATTTCCCATGTGTCAACTCATGTTTCCCTGAAAGAGGCCTGTGAGCTGGTGAAAGAAGACCGGGTATTTCAGGTAATAAAGCTGACAGATGAGTTTTTGGGTGATCTTAATCTGGATAAAAAGAAAATAGCGGTGGCCGGTCTTAATCCCCATGCCGGAGAACACGGACTTTTTGGTCAGGAAGAAAAACAGGAAATCAAACCTGCCCTGGACCGGGCGGCTGGGCAAAACATTGATGTTGAGGGGCCCTTTCCTCCGGATACTATTTTTGCCCGGGCCCGGGCTGGAGAATTTCAGGCAGTGGTGGCCATGTATCATGATCAGGGGCATATCCCCATGAAAACTGTCGGTTTTCAATTTGATGCAAAAAAAGACTCCTGGCTTGCTGTGTCCGGAGTTAATGTTACTCTGGGTCTGCCGGTGATTCGAACTTCTGTGGACCACGGTGTTGCCTTTGATATAGCAGGAAAAAACAGGGCCCGTCCGGACAGCCTGAAAGAAGCTGTTATGCTGGCCGGTGAACTTGTCTGAAGTAGGGCTGTGGTTAGAGAAAAGGACCACCGTAAATTTTTTCAGTTAGATTTTTTTAGGCAAATTTTTTAGCTTTGAGAATGTACAGTGTTTGAGAAACATTAAACTGTTCAACCTGCCAGCCGCTCTTTGCTATTAAAGAGGAGAGCTCCTGGGGCCGCAAAAAATTGGCCGGCTCTCCGGCCGCTTTTTCAGCCAGAGATATAATTTTAGTAAAAAAGAACCGGGGGTTAAACTCCATGATATAGAGAGCCCCGGTCGGTTTTAAAACTCTTTTTGCTTCTCTGATAGTCTCTTCTATTTTTTCAAAATGGTGTAAAGCATCTGCTATTACGACATGTTCAAAATGATTATTTTCAAGAGGGAGGCTGCTGCCTGAGGCTTGAACATAATTTACTTTCTGTTTTCTGTCTTTGTTTTTAGCTTTATTCAGCATACTATCCGAACTGTCAACCAGGGTAATTTCCAGGTCTTCGGGCAGATATTCCAAAAGGAGACCCGTACCTCCTCCCAGATCCAGGAGTTTGTCTTTTTTGGTTAGCTCCATTTTTTCTATTATTTTCTGCAGTGTTTTTTCATGGCCGACCAGCTTCATGGCCGGGTCATAAAAAGGGGCCAGCCAGCGGAATAAAGGCATTCTGATCACCTCCGGAGAATATTTAACAAAAATGTATATAAGTGGTTGATGAAACTAGCTTGTGGAAGAAACACTTTATAGTTTTTTATATTTTTTATAGTTTTAAGTTCATTCTTTTTTATCTTATATGATAACTTTTTTATTGTCTGTAAAATAGTCCACGTTTTTGTTTTTTGGGCCTGTCAATGATAAAATTAAGAGCACATATTTATAAAACATACAAAAAATTTTATAACACTTTTGCCGGTGACCCCCTGGTTACTATTAATTATACAGATGCTGAGAAGCTGTTCACGGAAATGGTGGCCCGGACTACAGATTATTTACCGGATTATATCAAGGAATGGGCCCGTAAATAATATTTTTAAAATAGCAGCCTGCAAGCTTTTTAATCACCATAAATATTTGATTTTAAAGGTTAGATTAAAAAAAGGAGGGAGGACAGGCCCGGAGGGGTCCGGAATATATGCTATCAGAAATAAAAGAAAAACTGCCTTCAATTGTGATTGTCAACAGTAAATTTATTGATAACTGGTTCAATTTTGTCTGGCAGAGTACGGCAGTCGGTGTTTTAACGGGGTTCAGTATTTATTTTTTCGGCACCTTAATGGGCCAGGTGCTGGTGGTGGGTACGGCTTCCACTTTTTTTACGGTTTTCACCATACCCACCAACCGGACAGCCAAGGTGCGGAATATTCTGGGTTCCTATTTGATATCTATTATAACTGCTTATCTGGGTTTTTATTTTTTTAGTTATGCTCCGGCTACTGTTATTTCGGTTATACTTGCCTCTTTTCTGATGGATATAACTGATACCGAACATCCTCCGGCAGCCGGTATTGTTCTGGGTTTGCTGTTATCAGCGAATCGGGAAATATTTTTCCAGAAAGCCTATTTTGCCCTGAGTTCTGCAGTTTTATCCGTTTTATTAAAATATTTTTTGGCTCCTTATCTGATAGATTTAATACCGGAAGGGGGCAAAAAAGTTCAGGAACCGGATTATATTGAACTTGATATTTGATATACTGATGTTTTAATTGCTGCCTGTTATTGTAAAGCTTGTTTGGTGTGAGCTTAAAGTAAACTTTAATAAATAAAATTTCTAAGGGGGTATTAGATATGGATATCATTTTGAACAGGAGGAGTATTAGAAAATATACGGATCAGGAGGTATCTGATTCAGATATACATGATTTACTGAAAGCGGGGATGAGTGCACCTTCTGCAGGCAACCAGCAGCCCTGGCATTTTATAATAATTGAGGACAAAGAAATTTTACAGAAGATACCTGACATACATCCCTATGCAGGTATGGCCGCTCAGGCTCCCCGGGCCCTGCTGGTGTGCGGGGATCTCAGTGAGGAAACAAGTCCCGGTTTCTGGGTACAGGACTGTTCAGCTGCCACCCAGAATATTCTGCTGGCTGCTGAAAGTAAAGGGTTAGGAGCGGTCTGGGCCGGTATTTATCCCCGGGAAGATAGAGTGAAAAATTTCACTGAACTTTTCAATTTACCGGAACAGGTAATTCCTTTTTCTATAATACCGGTGGGTTATCCTGCCGAAGAGAAAGGTCGGGCTGATAGATTTAAGGAAGAGAGGATTCATAAAAATAAGTGGTGATTATTCGGACAGGTGAAGCCCGGTACAAAAATCAGGGCAGAGTGAAGTTCAGTAAAAAGGTAAGGGCAATGAACATAAAAACATAGAGGCTTATAAAGGAAGATTTCATAATAAGTAATTAAGTAATAATGTTTTTCCTTTTAAGATTAGAATTTGAATCAGGAAATTATATCAGCCCAAAATTTTGAAGATAGAGGGTGTTATTCTAAAAATGGCAAATTACAGTGATTTGGACATTAAACCCATAATCAATGCTGCGGGGACCTATACCAGATACGGGGGGTCACTGGTGGATAGGGAAGTGATAGCGGCCATGGAACAGGCGGCCGGGACTTTTGTGGATATTGACCGGCTGTTAAAAAAATCCGGGCAGTATATTGCTGAGCTGCTTGATGTTGAAGCGGCCCTGGTTACTTCCGGAGCTGCGGCAGGTATTGTTCTGGCCTCTGCAGCCTGTATGGCTGGTAAGGATAAACAGCTTATGGCCAGCCTGCCAGATACAGAGGGCATAAAAAATGAATTTATTATCATGAAATGCCACCGTAACCCCTATGACCGCTCGGTGAAATTGACTGGAGCCGAATTTGTGGAAATAGGAGATGCCATTGAAACTTCTTTATGGGAGCTCCAGGGGGCGGTCGGTGAAAACACCGCCGGGGTGATTTACTCCATACAGTCCAGTATGCTGGAGGCTTCACTGCCCTTAAAGCAAGTAATTGAGGCCGCCCATGAAAAGGAACTGCCCGTGATCGTGGATGCTGCAGCCGAGATTCCCCCGGCAGAAAATTTAACTAAATTTACCGAGCTGGGGGCTGATTTAGTTTTGTTTAGTGGGGGAAAAGAGCTGCGGGGGCCCCAGTCTTCAGGTTTGATTACCGGCCGAAAAAATCTTATTGAGGCCTGTCGCCTGAACGGTTTTCCCCATCATACGGTGGGCAGGCCCATGAAACTTGATAAAGAAACGATCATGGGTTTTGTCCGGGCCCTGGAGCTTTATCTAAAAGAAGACCATAACCAACGGGCAAAAAGATGGACCCAGCAGGTAGATTACATGGTAGGTGAGCTGGAGAAGATACCCGTGGTCACGGCCAGAAAGGGTTTTCCGTCCCAGCCTCTGGTTCAGCCTCCTTCAGTACCCCGGGTCTATGTCAACTTTAAATCAAAAGAGCTGGATAAAGAAAAGGCCCAGGAAAAACTGTCGGTGGGAGAGCCCCGGATAGTGGTGGTGACTGACCGAAATTCTTTAATTTTAAATCCCCATATGCTGCAGGAGGGAGAGGAAAAAATAGTAATCAAAAAATTGAAAAGAATAATCGCCGAATATAGTTAGTCTAAAAGCATTGTTGGTGAATTATAAAATAAGATTATAGGAGGAAATTCAAGTGCAGATTAATGATATTGAAAAAATTTCTAAAATAGCTGATCAGGGTTACTGGGGTCAAAGAATTCTGGGTGAGCTTAAATATGCGGCTCGTTTATCACAAACTGAAGGGAATAAATTTGATAAGTTAATAGATTCTGTTCTGCAGTATTTGAAAAAAGAAGCAAAAGATGCCATAAAAGAAGAACATGTTCGGTGGAGTGAAGAACGCCTGGCGGAGATGGAAGAGCTTGCCAGACAGTATACTATGCTTTGTGCCGGCCATGCTCATATTGATATGAACTGGCAGTGGCGCTGGGATGAAACTGTTTCTATTACCATTGACACCTTCCGCACCGTGCTGGAGCTCATGGAGGAGTATCCGGATTTTAAATTTTCTCAGTCCCAGGCTTCGGTCTACCGGATAATGGAAAATTATGCTCCTGAGATGCTGGAAAAAATTAGACAGAGGGTCCAGGAAGGACGCTGGGAAGTAACAGCTTCCACCTGGGTTGAAGCGGATAAGAATGTATCCGGAGGAGAGAGTATGGTCAAACATCTGCTTTATACCAAAAGATATCTGGCCGACCTGCTTGATATTGCTCCCTCTGCTCTGGATATTAATTTTGAACCGGATACTTTTGGTCACAGTTTTAATGTTCCGGAAGTACTAAACAAAGGGGGAATAAAATATTATTATCACTGCCGGGGTTATGATGGTCATAATCTATACCGCTGGCAGGGTAAATCAGGACGTTCTGTTCTGGTTAATCGGGAAGGAGCCTGGTATAATGACCGCATTGTCCCTGAGATGGCGGAAAGGGTTCCCGGTTTCTGTTCTGAGCATGGACTTGATTATCTGCTTAAAGTTTATGGAGTCGGAGATCACGGGGGTGGACCGACCAGGCGGGATCTGGAAAGGCTGGAAGATATGCAGAAGTGGCCTGTTTTCCCGGTGGTTAAGTTTGGCACCTTCCGGGAGTATTTTCAAAAATTAGAAGAAATTGAAGAAAGCCTGCCGGTGGTTAATGATGAACTGAATTTTGTTTTTACCGGCTGTTATTCCTCACAGTCCAGGATTAAAAAGGGTAATCGTAAAACCGAGAATAAACTGGTAGATGCGGAAATATACAGCACTCTGGCTGATTTAATTGGTGGTTATTCCTATAATAATGAAGACTTTTTTTCCGGCTGGGAAAAAACACTTCTCAATCAGTTTCATGATATTCTGCCGGGTTCTGGCACCCGGGAGACCCGCCAGCATGCCATGGGACTTTATCAGGAATCACTGGCGGTTTCCGGCAGTAAAAGGAATCTGGCTTTAAATAGTATAGTCGAACAAATTGACACCACTTCACTTTTGGGTGAAGAAGAAAATGCGGCAGAAACAGTTTCTGAAGGGGCGGGAGTCGGTTTTGGAGTTGAGGATTATCAGGTGGCTCAGACTTCGCGTGGTCGTGGTGATAGGCGGGTGTTCCATGTGTTTAATTCAGCTCCCGAACAGAGGCATGAAATTGTGGAGTTTGTGGTCTGGGACTGGCCTCAGGATGAAAAGAAAATTGAGATTACAGATACCGGGGGCCGGAAAGTGGCCCACCAGGTTATTTCTTCCGGCAGGAGCCACTACTGGGGTCATGAATATCTTAAAGTACTGGTTGAGGTCCAGATACCACCTCTGGGATATAGTTCTTATGTTCTGCAGACAAAAGAGCCGGACAAACTGCCTCCCCTGGATGATCATAACCCCCGGATAGAGGAGATAGATGAATTCTGTCTGGAAAATGAAAAAATAAGAGCTGAGTTTGATCCCCGGAATGGGGCCCTGGTTTCACTGGTGGATAAAGAATCCGGTCTGGATCTTATTGCGGAGGAAGCACAGAGTGTTTTCCGGCTGATTGATGAAGATGATAACAAAGGGATGACTTCCTGGATTGTGGGGCGTTATATGAACATTGAGCCCCTTGATCATCAGGTTAAGATTAAAGAACTGGCCCGGGGCCAGTTAAGAAATTCCCTGCAGATAACTGCCTCTATCCGCAATTCGAAGCTGAAAGTGGTTATCTCTCTGGACAAAAACAGCAGTCAGCTTGATTTTCAGGTGGAATGTGACTGGCAGGAAAAAGGAGAACCGGGTCACAGTATTCCTCAGCTTAATTACCGGGTTCCCCTGGCTTATGATTGTCAGAACTATAAATATGATATTCCGTTTGGAACTATAGAGCGCAAAGGGATGAGAAGAGATGTTCCGGCCAGCAGTTTTGCGCTGGGAGTACCGGCCGCTTCGGGGAAAAAAGCCCTGCAGCTGATAACCGGTTCCCGGCACGGTTTCCGGTGTAAGGACAGCAGTCTGGCCGTAACTCTGCTTCGGAGCTCCTATGATCCCGACCCCTATCCAGAACTGGGGGAACACAAATTTAGTTTTGCCCTTAATCTGACAGAAAATGAAGATCACAGACTTTTGGGGCAGGCCTATAATTACAACCATCCTCTGGAGGTTGTTTCCGGTTCACGCCATACAGGTAAACTACCTGCAGAAAAGAGTTTTATTCAAAGAGAAAAAGGTGCGGTAATCCTGTCCGATATCAAAGTTCCCGAACAGGATCCTGATGGTGACTCCTGTATTATTAGATTGTTTGAAACAGCAGGCCAGAACAGGGAAACTGTTCTTAAACTTTTTGCCGAGCCCCGGGAAGCCTATTTTGTGGACCTCAATGAAAGAAAGCCGGCTGAACAGGATGAGATTAAAATTACCGGAGACACTATTCACTTTACGGTTGAACCCTACAGTATCGCCAGTGTGTTGATTAAATTTTAGCTGTTGATGTCTGGGGGCAGACGGTAAAGACATAAATAAAAAGACGTTTTTAAACAGCATAATATATTAAATCCAGGAGGGAGCTGGTCATGATGGCGGGACCTAAAGTAACAGTTATTGGAGCCGGGAGTTATTTTTTCGGACGGGAAGTTATTCATAAGATGGCTACCAGCAGCATAATGGGTGGTGGGACCCTGGCTCTGGTGGATATTGATGAGGATGTGCTAAACACGATGGAGGAGCTGGCCCGCAGAGTTTTTGCGGAGACAGGCTGTAAGGTTGAGGTAATGGCCTCAACTGACCGAAGAGAGGTTATGGAGGATTCTGATTTTGTGGTACTCACCTTTTCCAAAGATAATGCCTATTACCGGGGTCTGGATACCGAAATTGCGGCCGAACATGGAATTCGGATGTGCAGTTCAGATACTATTGGACCCGGGGGTGCTTTCCGGGCTCTGAGGGAGATTCCTAAAGCTCTGGATATGGCCCGTGATACCCGGGAACTGGCACCTGAAGCCTGGTTAATTAATTTTGTTAATCCCACCACGGTTCTGGGAATGGCTCTTAGACGTTATGTGCCTGAAGTAAAGAGTTTTGCTCTCTGTGATAGTTTACATGAACCCTATAATACCTTAAACTGGTGCAAAAAGGCGGGAATCCTGCCTGAAGATGCGGACCGGGTTCCACCCCGGGTGCTGAATAAACTGGATCTGGCCATAGGGGGTGTAAATCACTGTACCTGGATGATTCGTTTTAATTATGGCAGTGAGGATATGATGCCCGTGCTGCTGGCAGAACTGCAAAAGAGAGCGGACCGTGAGCAGGAAAATCCCTCCGAAGGGGCCAAAGCAAGGTTTAATGCCAATTATGCTCTTCAGCTTTATGATATATACGGGGCTCTGCCGGTGGTAACCTCACATACTAAAGAATATGTACCCTTTTTTCAGGGTTATGGCCAGCGGGATATACAGCCTGAACCTTTATCCCTTTTTGATGCTGACAACAGGGCGGCCCAGATGGAAGCTTCCTGGCAGAGAACAGAAGCTTTTTCGGAAGGAAAAATTGAAGTGGAAACTTTTCTCAAAGAAGTCAGTGATGATCATGCTACTGATATAATTGAATCTATGTGGGGTGATCTGGGGAAACAGTTTTACATTAATACGGCCAATAACCAGGCCGTAAAAAACCTGGCCGATGATGCTTTTCTGGAATTAAGATGTGATGTTGATATGCAGGGGCCCCGGCCCCAGCCATTGGGCAGATTTGAAAGGGGTCTTCTGGCCTTACAGCAGCAGATACTTGATACCCATGAACTCACTGCCGAAGCGGCAGTAACAGGTGATAAATCACTTTTAAAAAGAGCCCTGCTGACTGATCCTCTGGGTAATAATATTGCTGATGTGGAAGCCTGTATTGAAGACCTGCTGAAGGCAGAAAAAAAAGCACTTCCTGATTACTGGTATTAAGAACTCTCCCGGCTGACCAAAATATGGTTTGTTTCGCCCGGTATCCGGGTTTGAAAATTTAGTTTATCTCTTAATTCTCATGAAATTTTTAATAAATCGGGCAGGAAAGGAGGAGATATATGGTGATCAATATAAGAAAAGCCCACAGAGAGGACCTGCCCCTGATTGTGGACCTGGTAAATAGTATATTCAAGGAGCCGAAGGACCTTCCCCCTTCTATGGGCAAGCAGTTTCCCACCCTTTTTGCGGAAAACAATGCTGAGAATCTATATCTGGCTGAAAATGAACAGGGTGAGATAATCTCCCATAATGGTATAAAAAAACATCCGATTGTGATTAATGGTCATCAGCTGAGTATGGCCAGTATGGGGGCAGTATGCACTGATCCTGATTATCAGGGTCAGGGTATTGCCACCCGTATTCTAAAAGAAATTTTTACAAGGCTGAAACAGGAGAATATTGCTTTACTGACCATTTCCGGAGGCAGGAGTCTGTACACCAGACAGGGAGCCGAACATACTTCCGGAAAAAGAGACTATGTGATAGAAAAAAAGCTGGCTCTAGAAGATACTTTTCCGGGAGAGGTTAAATTATGGTCGGGCAGATTTCCGGAAGAATTGACCTCTTTGTCGAGAATATATCAGCAGGAAAATGTCCGTTATCTTCGCAGCAGCCGGGAGTTCAAACAGCTGGCAAAAAACATGCCCCCTGCCCAGGATGTTCCTTTCCCTCCCCCAAAATTGCTTTTATCTTACCGGGTGGAAGGTCAGCCTGCGGCATATGTTCTGGGCTATCTGGATTCTAAAAAGCGATTTAAGGTGGTGGAGTATGCCGGTCAAAGAAGAGCGGTTATTCATTGCCTGGGCTATTTCCAAAAAGTCAGACCCGGAATAGACGTTTTAGTGTCGGTACCCTTTTATGATCGGGTCTTAATTAATATGCTGCAGCAGGCCGGCTGCAGGGGTGAAGAATCATGTCTGGATATGACCTATAAGATAATAAATTTGGATATTTTTCTGGCCCAGATAGAACCTCTGGCCGCAGAACTGTCCTGTGAAGAAAATTTTTCCCTCACTGAAGAGCTCCCCGCTAAAACAAAAGATGATTCCCGGAAACTGCTGCATTTTATTTTTGACAAGGTGGAAACTGCCCATCGGAAGGCCCAATGGCGTAATATACTGCCTCTGCCGCTGCCTTCCCCGACCGGATTAAATTTTATTTAAGACTTTTTTAATAAAGGAGCTGTTTTAAAAATGGCAGAAAAACCTAACATAATTTTCATTTTAATTGATGATCTGGGCTGGAAGGATATCGGCTGTTATGGCAGTGAATTTTATGAAACTCCGGCCCTGGATAAACTGGCCGGAGAGGGTATGAGATTTACCGATGCTTATGCGGCAGCTCCGGTCTGTTCTCCAACCCGGGCCAGTATTATGAGTGGTAAATATCCGGCCCGGGTGGGAGTGACGGACTGGATTGATCAGGGGGGTAATTTTCATCCCTGTAAAGGTAAACTTATCGATGCCCCCTATATTGACCATCTCGCTGATTCAGAAAAAAGCATTGCCCGGGCTTTAAAAGAAGGTGGATATAATACCTGGCATGTTGGAAAATGGCATCTGGGTGATGAACCATACTATCCGGAACATCATGGGTTTGATGTTAATATAGCCGGCTGTGAGATGGGGAATCCCGGCCCGGAAGGATATTTCAGCCCCTATAATGTCAGGAATTTATCCGATGGGCCGGAAGGTGAGTATCTCACTGATCGTCTGACTTCTGAGGCTGTAAAACTGATTAAAAATAATGAAGAGCGGCCTTTTTTCTTAAATCTAAACTATTATGCCGTACACACTCCTATCATGGGCAAAGAAAAATATACTGCAAAATACAGGGCCAAAGCAAAGAGCCTGGGCCTGGACCGGGTTCAGACCTTTGCTGAAGGAGATTATTTTCCGGCTGAACATAAAAAAGACCGGAGAATTAAAAGAAGGCTTGTTCAATCCAATCCCGAGTATGCGGCTATGGTTCAGAGTGTGGATGAAAATGTGGGCCGTATTATGGAGGTTCTAAAAGAGACCGGAAAAGAAGAAAATACGATAATAATTTTTACCTCTGATAACGGAGGTCTGGCCACAGCAGAGGGTTCTCCCACATGTAATGCCCCTTTGAATGAAGGAAAAGGCTGGATGTATGAAGGAGGCACCAGAGAGCCCTTAATTGTGAGATGGCCCGCTGAAATAGAAGAAGATACTATCTGCAGAGAGCCGGTTACCAGTCCCGATTTTTATCCTACCATTATGGAGATGGTGGGGCTTGATCTGCTGCCGGAACAGCATAAAGATGGAGTAAGCCTGCTTTCAATGCTGAAAGGTGAACAGGATTGTCTGAATAGAGAAGCTATTTACTGGCATTATCCCCATTATGGCAACCAGGGTGGGACACCCGGTTCTTCAATAAGGATGGGAGATTACAAATTAATACACTTTTATGAGAATGATAGGGTTGAACTGTACAATCTGGCAGAGGATATTGGGGAGAAAAATGACATATCAGCAGTAAAGTCTGATCTTGCCGCTAAAATGAGAAAGATGCTGGCTGAATGGAGAGAGGATATGGCTGCAGAAGCACCTGAGCCCAACCCTGATTTTGAACCCTGGCGGGAAGACCAGGGACCAGGGGAGGGTTGTTTTTGAAAAATATTGACAGTATTCAGGAATTTAGTGAACAGGACATAGCCCACTGGGCCTATTTTTGCTGTTATCACCGTGGTGAGTACTTAAATAGATTAATGGACACCCCCTTAGCCAAAATCAGGTGAGCGGGCTGGCTGTTTTATCGTTTTCAGGCTTTGGGCTTTTTACAAAAATTTTTCCAAAGATAGATGCTGGTATCAGACCAACCGAACCCGGCTTATTGATCGTTCCTGAGATCCCCGGGCTTTTATATTCATGTAATGTTTAAGTTCTCCGCCATAACCCCCGGTATGATTTGAGTATATTTTTCCCGGTTGATGAAGTGGAGTGTTCCGATATTTAATAGTAGGGAGAGAAGAAAATGAATTGTCAAAATGGGTTGACCCTTAACCAAAAAGAATTTATATTCACCAGAGAGGTGCCGTTTGAGAGCTGTCATGCTTCAACACTGGTGGTGCTTCCCGGAGGCCAGATCATGTCCACCTGGTTTGGTGGTTCACAGGAAGGTGCCGGAGATGTTGCCATCTGGGGCTCCTGGAGAGAAAATGGACAGTGGAGCCAGCCTGTTAAGGTAGCTGACAGAGATGACCTGCCCCACTGGAATCCCGTACTTTTCCGGGATAGGGAGAATCAGATTTATTTATTTTACAGGGTGGGGTGGGAGATTCCAGACTGGAGAACAAGGGTCATGGTTTCTCAGGACGGAAAAAACTGGTCAGCCCCCCATCCCCTGGTACCCGGTGACCGGGGAGGGCGGGGACCGGTGAAAAACAAACCCCTAATCCGGGAAGATGGTACCTGGCTGGCCCCGGCCTCTCTGGAGACAGAGGACAGGTGGGATGCTTTTGTGGATCTTTCCCGGGACCGGGGGGAAACCTGGCAGAAAAGTGAACTGGTTCCTCTGCAGAGGGCAGACCAAAAAGAAGCTGAGACCAAAGAAAGTGTGGTGGTTGAAGGCAAAGGGGTGATCCAGCCCACCTTATGGACTTCAGGACCTAAAACTGTCCATATGCTGCTGAGGAGCACTGAAGGTCGGGTTTTCCGCAGTGATTCCCGGGATGGGGGCTGGACCTGGAGTAGGGCCTATCCTGTTGAAGTACCCAATAATAACAGTGGGCTGGATGCTGTTCAGACCCGGGATGGAAATCTGATTCTGGTATGTAATCCGGTGGAAAAAAATTGGGGCCCCCGGAGTCCCCTCACCATTTTTCTGTCAACAGATAATGGTACCGGCTGGCAGAGAATTATGGATCTGGAAGAGGGAGCAGGTGAGTATTCCTATCCTTCAGCTGTCATTGAGGGTAAAAAGATTCATCTGACCTATACTTATGATCGGGCAAGGATTGTTTATGTGGGCCTGAAATTACTTATTTAAAATGTTGGCCGGGTACTATCTTTCTCGGTAAGAATAACTTTAAAAAAATGGTTCTCCTCCATAACGGTTGATAGGTTTAAGTATATGCTGCTGTCAGCTGATATGAACATTTGGCTGCCCCTCCATTTGATACACATGGTTGGGCCAGCATTAGCAGCATTTATCATCTCAATTTTTCGACTTCTGCGGCCAGGTCTCTGGCTTCTTTTTCGGAATCAGCCCTGGTAATAACAAACATACCCTCGGTCCCCATCTCTTTAAACAGGGGGATTACCTCTTCGGGGGCGACCCCTATTGCCTGGACCGCTTTACCGGCTTCCAGTATTTTGTGGTACAGATCATACCATTTCGGACTACCCCCTCCGGGAAGACCGGCCTGGGGTGTCCATTCCACGGCATTAAGCTCTTCTATTTCCAGCAGCAGATCCAGGTGCTGAAGGCACTGGGTCCCATCCAGATGAAACATTGAATAGTCCAGCCAGCGGCACTGCTCCCGCAGGGCAGGTATGACAAACTCAGCCATCATGTCTGGAGAGATCATGGCTGCGGCATCACACTGTACTTTGGCAGTCCGGCCGGGGCCCCATATCTGAAAAGCAGCAAAAGCATTACCCTGATGAGAATCTTTTATTTTTTCATATATTTTATCAAAAACTTTAAAATAGACCTCATTAATTTCTTTTATTCTGGTCTTAACAAATTCCGGTCTTTCAATAAGATCAATAAGCAGTGGTTCTGTACCACGCATTGAAGCAAGAATATCCAGATTTTCAACCAGATCGGGCATACCGACCAGGAAACGACCCTTAGAGGCTTCCAGCCCCCGGTCAATAATCTCCATCTGATTTTGAAACCACCTATTTTCAGGGTTAAAAGATATTTTATCCATTTCTGAGGGTGATTTACTTATTTTTTCAAACCAGACTGTATTTTGATCAAAATTAGGTTTACATCCGATAAAAGAGGCCAGGTTACCGGGACCAATCTGGGTGTCAAAATAGGGAAAAGATTCGGCTCCAAAGTATGTATTGGCCAGCTCATATTCAGCTTTCTGGAGTCGATATTTTGGATCTGTCCACCACTGTTTAGGCTCCCTGGGAGCCTCCGGTTCGGGAATATCAATCCGGGCTTCATTTCGGGGTGCTGTTAAAGAGAGTACTGCTCCCTCCCCCTCCCACCAGCTGATCAGCCTCCGGCGGGTTTGCGGCCAGTCATTTTTCCAGATATTTTTTTCATAATCCAAACCAATCACCACCTTTAAGATATTTAAAAACTTGATAATTTAATTATAAGTTATATTATAAAATTATACAATAAATTAAGAAATTAAGGAAGATTGAAGAAGATTAAAGAAAAGGGGACACTGCCCCTTCCGATGGAAAAATATGGGTATAGAAAAAACCAAAAATAATTAAAGATTAAAGAAAGAAAGCTGAAAGGAGTGCTCAATATGAACTCTACAAAAATTCCTCCCCTGCCCAAAAACGAGGTTAAAAAAGCTGTGGACCGAAAAAATCCCGCCCGGGTTCCTCTTATCAGGTGCCTCTGGTGGGGCGAAGGTCTGGAGGAAGAATATGGGGCCGGGCTGGACCGGTTTTCTGATTATCCGGATGATGCCGAGTTTGTGCTGATTGACCCCCTAAGTGAGATGGATTGGGTCCAAAAACAGGAGGAGCAGAGTCAGGCCCATGATGCAGCCGGTATTCTGGCTGACTGGAAAGATCTTGAAAAGTTTGTATCTGCTCTTCCGGATCCCGATCGGGAAGATCTTTTTAGTGATCTTAAGGAAACGGCTCAAAAAGCTCACCAGGAGGACCGCTATTTACTATTTGGCTGGTGGCGGTTATTTTTTGAACGCCCCTGGGGTCTGAGAGGTATGGAAAATTTGCTGACAGATTATTATGTTAATCCCGAGCAGGTCCACCACCTGCAGGAGATTTTAGGTGATTATTATTTAAAACTGCTGGCAAGAGCCGTATGTGAACTAAACCCGGATGGATTCTGGACCAGTGATGATCTGGGGCACCAGAAGCAGCTGATGATGAGTCCCCGGCATTTTCGTGAATTTATCAAACCCTATTATGCTGAAATTGGTGACTTCTGCCGTCAGCATAATTTACATTTCTGGCTGCACAGCTGTGGGGACAACAGTGCCATAGTGGAGGATCTGATCGAGGTGGGAGTGGATATCTTTCACCCGGTACAGAAACACACCATGGATGAAAAGAAAACAGCCGAAAAGTACGGCTCAAAGCTAAGTTTTCTGGCCGGTTTTGATGTCCAGCATATCCTGCAGGAGGGCACACCTGCTGATGTGCGCCGGGAGGTACGCTTTCTGATAGACACTTTTGACGGCCCGGACGGGGGAATGTGCCTGGCGGCCGGGAATGGGATTTTACCCGGCACCCCTCTGGAAAACATTGAGGCCTTTCTGGATGAGGGTTTGTCTTATGGCCGGCAGCACCGCAAACAGTTCTAATTGTTTCTGTGTTTTTTTCTGCTGTCAAATTATTGTCTTAAATTAGTGTATAACAGAAAAAATTTGTGTTATAATCAAACAAAAGCTGCTTAAATAATGCTTTTTAAGGTACAGCTCTGTTGAGGTTAACTCTAATTTAGCGTGAGATGCACTTTCATTTCGTTGAATTAAAGGTTTATAAAAGCATTAAAGCAAAAATCATATTGATAAAAAATAAAAAAGTTGTATTATTTACAGGGGAGGACAGAAATTATAATGAATAGCAGAGAAAAAAGAATTGAGTGGTTTGAAAAGGCACGTTTTGGAATGTTTATTCACTGGGGACTGTATGCCATCCCGGCCCGGGGAGAGTGGGTGCGCAGTTTTGAGAAAATAAGTAATGAGGAGTATGAAAAGTATTTTCATGAATTTGATCCGGTAGATTATGATCCCCAAAGCTGGGCCCGGCTGGCCCGAGAAGCGGGCATGAAATATGCCGTGATCACCACCAAACACCATGATGGTTTCTGCCTTTTTGACAGCAAACTGACCGATTATAAGGCTCCCAATACCCCGGCGGGCCGTGACTTAATTGCGGAATTTGTGGAGGCTTTCCGTGCTGAAGGTTTAAAAATTGGTTTTTATCACTCCCTTATTGACTGGCATCATCCTGATTATCCGGCCTATGGGGATGCTAACCATCCCCTGCGGGATAATGAAGAATTTAAGGATAAAGAACATAATTTTGACCACTACCTTGACTATATGCACGGACAGGTCAAGGAGCTGTTAACCAATTATGGCAAAATTGATATTATGTGGTTTGATTTTTCTTATGATGATATGAGTGGTGAAACCTGGAGGGCTTCTGAACTGGTCAAAAGGGCCCACGAACTGCAGCCGGATATCATAATTGACAACCGGCTGGGAGGGGATATAAAAAAAGAAGACCCGGAGATTTATGCCGGTGATTTTGCTTCTCCAGAAAAAATCATTCCACCCGAAGGTGTGGTCGATGAAAAAGGAGAACATGTGCCCTGGGAAGCCTGTATTACTTTGAACAACAACTGGGGCTACTGTGCTGCTGATAATGACTATAAATCTCCCCGGCAGGTAGTCAGAGCCCTGGTGGAGTGTGTGAGTAAAAACGGAAATATGCTGCTTAATGTTGGTCCTGATGCCCGGGGCCGGATCCCCGAACAGTCCCGGTCTATTTTAAAAGAAGTGGGCCGGTGGATGGCAGAAAATGGAGACAGTATATACGGCTGTCAGGAGGCCGAACTTCCCAAACCGGAATGGGGTCGTTATACTAGAAAGGGAGACCGCCTGTATGCCCACATCATGGAGCGGGGTATCGGCCCGGTTAATTTCCGGAAAATGGGGGGTAAAATAGAAAAAGCCCGCCTGTTAAGTGATGGTTCAGAAAAAAGAGTCCACCGTCCCTGGAATGCGGCTGAATTTGAAGAAGATGCTTTTGTTGAATTTTCTTCAGCCCGGCTGCCCGACCGGAAGGACACGGTGGTGGAGTTATATTTGAAATAAAAATCATTATTTGATTTCAGGAATAGTAACTGCCAATTGAAAAGATTGATTAACCGGATGGATTATTGTTTTTAGTTTTTAATAATTATTTGGCTATTTTAAAAATAGCAAAAAAGCTTCAATAAATTAATATTGTCCAAAATTAACTACAGCTGAAAGGAGAAATTTAAATGAAGCAATTTCCTCGTACCGAAGTGGCCGGCAAATCACTGTCCCGGATGATCATCGGAACCAACTGGATTTTGGGTTACAGTCATCAGGGACCGGCTGCTGACCATACCATTAAAAACAGACATGACAGCCCGGAGCCTATCGCCGCTGTACTGCAGGAATTTTTAAGCAGGGGTGTGGACACAATTATGGCTCCTTTTGCCGGTAATGAAAACCTGATTGAGGCCATTAAGATTGCCGAAGAAAGTGCTGGAGAGGAGATGATTCTGGTTGATACACCTATTATTAATGTTGATGATAACCGCCAGGCGCGGAGGGAAGCCGAACAGGTTATTGACCAGAGCCGAAAGCTGGGTGCTGATTTCTGTCTGCCCCATCACTCTTCGGTGGAACAGTTAATTAACAAAAACAAAGAAGAGATTGAGCGTCTGCCCGATTATTTACAGATGATCCGCGATCGGGATATGATTCCCGGTCTATCAGCTCATATGCCGGAAGTTATCGTTTATGCCGATCAGAATGAATATGATGTGGAAACCTATGTGCAGATATTTAACTGTATGGGTTTTTTGATGCAGGTTGAGATCGAGTATATTCATAAAGTGATTCAGAATGCGCGCTGTCCGGTGATGACCATAAAACCGATGGCCGCGGGGCGGGTTACTCCCTTTGTGGGGCTGACCTTTGTCTGGAATACAATCCGGGAACAGGATCTGGTGACTGTGGGCTGTACCAACCGCTGGGAGGTTGCCGAAGATGTTGAGATCTCCCGGGCAGCCCTGGAAGGTCGGCCCCCTAATCTGGAAGGGCGGGGCAGTCCCAGCAAAACATCAATTATGCAGGAATAAAGCCTTTTTAGCCCCCTTATAAGCCACCTGTATAAGATATCAGCTTAACCACAGAGGCTGTTTAGGTCCGGTCTGGATTAAAACTAATTGAAAATTAAGTTTGAAATTTAAAGGAATATTTAGATTTTTAGTGAATTTTATAAATACAGAGTTTCTTAACCACTAAAAAATTACTAAAACTCTGCCCGGAACAGATCGGGAGATCTAACCACAAAGCATAATTTATCAAAAAATATAATATAAGGAGGGAATGACAGATGGCCGGGAATCTGGCTTTAATTTTGGCAGGTGGGAGAGGGACCAGACTGGATCTTTTGTCAGCACACCGGGCTAAACCGAGTGTTCCGTTTGCCGGCAAATTCAGGTTGATTGATTTTGCTTTAAGCAACTGTGTTAACTCCGGGATATATAATGTGGGAGTTTTGACCCAGTATCTACCATTATCACTAAACAACCACATCGGGATAGGCAAACCCTGGGATCTGGACCGCAAAAGGGGTGGAGTTACCATTCTGCAGCCCTTTAAAGGCAAGCCCGGTTCTACAGACTGGTATGAAGGAACGGCCCATGCAATTTATAAAAATATCAGCTTTTTGCGCAGCCAGAACCCGGATAATGTTGTAATTCTATCCGGGGACCATGTTTATAAAATGGATTACAGCCAGCTGATTGATCAGCACCGGCAAAAAAATGCTGACTTGACCATTGCCGCTCAGCCGGTGGACTATGAAGAAGCCAGCCGGTTTGGAATTCTGGATGCCCGAAAAGATCTAAAAATCACGGATTTTGTGGAAAAACCTGAAGAGCCGCCCAGCAATCTGGCTTCAATGGGTATTTATGTTTTTAAAACAGATATTCTTCTGGAAGTGCTTGAGAAATACTGCAGCCGGGAGGATTCTGATTTCGGCCATCATATTATCCCACCCATGATCGAGAACAATGAAGTATATGTCTTTAAATATAATGGCTACTGGAGGGATGTTGGTACTCTGGATTCCTACTGGCAGACCAACCAGGAGCTTATTCAGCCGGTCCCTGATCTTAATTTATATGACAGTTACTGGAAGTTTTATACCCGGGGAGAGGAACAGCCCCCCGTTAAATTCAGGACCGATGGTCATGCAGAACAGAGTCTGGTGGCCAATGGCTCTATTATCAACGGCCGGGTGGAAAATTCTGTGATAAGCCCGGGGGTCCACATCAAAAAGGGAGCTGTGGTTAAAGACTCAATAATTTTCAATGATTCTGTAATAGCAGAAAAGGCCATTGTGGATAAAACAATTATCGATAAAGAAGTTCAGGTTAAAGCTAACTGTGAAATTGGCACCGGAGACGATTATACTCCCAATCAGGAAAAACCAGACCTGCTTTACAATGGTTTAAACCTGATTGCCAAAAGAGCCACTATTCCGGCCGGAACAACAATTAAGAGGAACTGCCGGATCTTCTCCTATGCAGAAGTGGATGATTTTGCCAGTCAGCATGTTGCCAGCGGCACAACAGTAACCTCAGAAATAGGCAAGATGATTACTTCCGGAGATGAAGATCAGGTACGAAGGGTCAATATATAATGAGGTATGGGCTGTGTTTGCTGGAAAACTTTCCTGCTGACCATTACAATTTTTGTCGGCAGCAGCCTGTATTCTGTTTGTCGGGCTGATACTGCTGTTTTGAAAGTTGAAAGATTTTCAAATTAACAGAAGATGATTTTTGATTTTAAGGGTCAGGCTCACCAAAATGATATACCAGAAATATGTTTTAAAATAATATTGCCCCTTATTATGGCAATATTATTTTTTTACAGGGAAACAGGACCCGATTGGGCCCGTGGTTAGCATAAAAAATGGCAAAATAAAACCCCACAAAAAATAGCATTACAAAATAGCATTATAAAACAGCATATCAAAACAGCATATCAAAACAGTACAATAATAAAGTACAATGATAAAGCACATCAAAACAGTACAACATAAGAGCACATCAAAACAGAACAACAATAAAGTACATCAAAACAGAACAACAATAAAGTACATCAAAAACATAAAAAACATAAAAAAGAAAGGAGCAGCAAATGAAAACACCTCAATTTAGGCAATCAGAACTGGTAGAAAGGCTGAGCCCACCTCAGGGCAAAATTAAGATGGTGCTGGATACAGATACCTATAATGAAGTGGATGACCAGTTTGCTCTGGCGTATACTTTGAAATCTCAGGAGAAACTGGACCTGAAGGCTGTATATGCGGCCCCTTTTCATAATGACCGCTCGTCAGGACCGGAGGATGGAATGGAAAAAAGCTATCAGGAGATAAATAAAATCCTGTCCCATCTGAATATTCAGAAGGATGATTTTGTTTTTCGGGGCAGCCGGCAGTATCTGCCGGGACCGGAAAAACCGGTGGCCAGTGAGGCTGCTGAGGATCTTATTGATAAAGCCCTGAATATAAAAGAAGGCCCCCTGTATGTGGTGGCCATCGGGGCGGCAACCAATGTGGCTTCTGCTATTTTAAAAAAACCGTCAATAATCAAAAACATAGTGGTGGTCTGGCTGGGAGGTAATGCCCTGTACTGGCCGCATACATATGAGTTTAACCTGCAGCAGGACCTCCATTCCTCCCGGGTCCTTTTCGACAGCGGGGTACCTCTGGTCCAGATTCCCTGTATGGGGGTGGCCGATCATCTGCTGACCACTATTCCCGAGCTAAAAGAGCATCTGGAGGGTAAAAGTAAAATAGGCAGCTATCTCACGGATATTGTCAGCAGCTATACTGATGACCCTTTCGGCTGGTCCAAGGTTATCTGGGATATTTCGGCCCCGGCTTATCTAATTAACAGTGATTGGGTGGCTACCAGTCTGGTGCACAGTCCGGTTCTGACCGATCAGATGACCTGGAGTGAGGACCGGGAGCGGCATTTTATCAGAAGTGCCTATCAGGTGGACCGGGATCAGATTTTCACCGATGTCTTTACAAAATTAAGTAAATAAATGAAGCTGGAAAAATTTAAAGGACCAAAGCAGGTGGCCGAAATGGAAAAACAGGAGATGATTAAACAGGCAGCCGGCAGGGAGGTAAAGAAAAATGAAAATTATGATTGCACCCGATTCTTTTAAAGAGAGTCTGTCCACTGTTGAGGTGGTGGACAGTATAGCCCGGGGGATCAAAAAGGTTAAACCCGGAGCTGACATTATTAAAGTACCCATGGCTGATGGAGGGGAAGGTACGGTTCAGGCCCTGACTGCCGGAGCAGGTGGTGAGATTTTTCAGCAAAAGGTTACCGGACCCCTGGGTGATGAAGTTGAAGCCTTTTTTGGTATTCTGGGTGAGGGCAGGACGGCCGTAATTGAGATGGCAGCTGCTTCCGGTCTCCCCCTGGTTCCAGAAGAAAAAAGGGATCCCACCCGGACTACCACCCTGGGTACCGGAGAGCTGATAGCAGCTGCTCTGGATAAAGGTGTGGACAAAATAATTCTGGGTATTGGCGGCAGTGCCACCAATGATGCCGGGGTGGGCCTGGCTCAGGCCCTGGGGGCTGAATTTAAAAATACCGAAGGCCGGGAAGTTGGTCCCGGTGGTGGAAAGCTGTCTGAAATTGCCTCCATTGATCTTTCCGGTCTGGACAGCCGGCTGCAGGAGGTTGATATTGAGGCAGCATGTGATGTTGATAATCCCCTGTATGGGCCGGAAGGTGCGGCCTATGTTTATGCTCCCCAGAAGGGGGCAGATGAAGAGATGACAGCCTTACTGGATGAAAACTTAAGACATCTCAGCGAGATTATTAAAAAAGAGCTGGGCCGGGACATACAGCAGATACCGGGTTCCGGGGCAGCCGGAGGTCTGGGGGCCGGATTGGTGGCCTTTCTGGGAGCAGAATTGAGACCGGGAGTAGAGATTGTACTGGAAGTTAATGATGTGTATGATAAAATCAAAGATGTAGATCTGGTATTTACCGGTGAAGGGAAAATTGATGATCAGACTCTGCAGGGTAAAACAGTGTCGGGTATTGCTCAAACCGCCGGAGCCCACAATATACCAGTGATTGCCCTGTGTGGGGCAGCCGGAAGGGGAGCAGATAGTATTTTATCGGCCGGGATCACCGCCTTTTTCCCCATCATACAGGATATCCTGCCCCGCAGGGAGATATATGAGAACACTTCTTTATGGCTGGAAAGAACTGCCCGGCAGATCATGAGAGTTCTGGAACTTAATATTAGTTAGGCAGTCAGCAGGATTTATAATTTTATTTTTAACACAGGAGGGTATAAAAATGAGTGATATTAAACTCGGTATCCAGCTTTATTCAGTGAGAGGAATTCTGGAAGATGATGTGGAACAAACCATGAAAGAGCTTGCCGCAATGGGCTATGAAGGTGTGGAATTTTTTGGTCCCAGTCCTGCCTCGGCCCAGGATCTGAAAACCTATCTGGAAAAATATGATCTGGAGTGCTGTGGCTGGCATTACTGGGGTGATCCTCTGGGACTGAGAAAAGAGGAAAAGCTGAAAAAAACGGTGGAGCTCTATGAAACGATTGATAATAACAGTCTGGTGATTTCTTCGATTCCGGAAAAATACCGCAGTACTATCCAGGACTGGGAGAAAATGGCTGAATATTTTAATCAGCTGGCTGAAACTCTGGCTCCCTATGACATTAAACTGGGTTATCACAACCATGATTTTGAGTTTAAAACTCTTGAGGACCAGATACCCTGGAATGTTTTCTTTGATAACCTGGACCCGAAGATAACTATGCAGCTGGATGTGGGTAATGCTTATTATGGGGGAGCCGATCCGGTGGAGGTACTCCGAAAGTATGGTGATAGAGCCCACAGTGTGCACCTGAAACCTTATTCCCCTGACCAGGAAGATGGTTTTCAGGCAATCATCGGTGAGGATCAGGTACCCTGGGAGGAGATTTTTGCAGTATGTGATGAAATTGGTAATACAGAATGGTATATTGTTGAATATGAAGCCCGGGTTGCTGACCCCCTCCAGGAAGTAAAAAGATGTCTGGAGGGTATTAAAAAGATCAGGGGAAGATAAAATTTTTTAGTCAGGAGGCTAACCGTGAATATTGTATATTTTCATACCCATGATACTGGCAGGTATATAGAACCCTATGGTTATAATGTGGATACCCCCAATTTGATGGAACTGGCCCGGGAGGGAACACTTTTCAGACAGGCCTTCTGTGCTGCTCCGACCTGCTCTCCCAGCAGGGCTTCACTGCTGACCGGACGTTATCCTCATAATAATGGTATGCTGGGGCTGGCTCACCGGGGATTTAAACTGGACAATTATAACCAGCATCTGGCTTCATTTCTGGGCAGTGAGGGCTGGGAGACTGTTCTCTGTGGAGTACAGCATGTGGCCTCAGGTGAAAAATCGGCAGAAAAAATAGGATATCAAAAACAGCTGGTCACTTCAGGAGAACAGCAGAATGCAGTGGAGACTGATCGGGCCCTGGCCAGCCGGGCGGCCGAGTATATCCGGCATGAAGCAGACCAGCCCTTTTTCCTTTCTTTAGGTCTGTTAAATACTCACCGTGAATTTCCCGATATTGATGAGAATATTAATCCTGATTATGTTCAGACTCCTGCTCCTCTGCCCGATGATCCTGATATCAGAGAGGATATGGCCGCATTTTATTCTTCGGTACAGGTTGTGGACCACTGTCTGGGACTCATCCAGGATGCTCTAAGAGAAAGCGGTCTTGAAGAAGAGACTATTTTTATTTTTACCACAGACCATGGGATTGCTTTTCCCCGCATGAAATGCAATCTTTATGACTCGGGAATAGGGGTTTCTTTGCTTCTTAAATATCCGGATAACCCCGGTCAGGGAGCAGCAGTAGATGCTCTGGTTTCCCAAATAGACCTGTTCCCCACTCTTTGTGAACTGACAGGTTTAAACAGGCCGGACTGGCTGGAAGGACATTCTTTGCTCCCTCTGCTGGAGGGAAGTCGGGAAAAGATACGGGACAGCTTGTTTGCTGAAGTTACATACCATGCTTCCTATGAACCGATGCGCTGTATCAGGACAGAACGGTATAAATACATTAAATACTTTGGGGAACATGAAGGTGTGGTTCCGGCCAACATTGATGAAAGTCCCGGAAAATCTCTGCTGATGGAACACGGACTGCTGGAGGAAAAGCGGGATCGGGAGCAGCTTTTTGATTTGTATTTTGATCCCCAGGAAAAAAATAATCTTATAGATGAGAACCACTGTCAGGATATTTACCAGCAGCTTTCAGGTGAACTTGAAAGATGGATGGTAGAAACTGATGATCCTTTACTTGAAGGTCCGGTACCCCTTCCGGAAGGGGCGAAAATAAACCGTATATCCTCTGTAGATCCGGGCAGCAGTGATCCCGATGATTATATATATGGATAGCGGATTATAGACCTGGGGCCGTCGGAAGTGAGTTAAAGTCAGTTTCTTCTTGACCGAAAGAGAAGATGGGAGCCAGTCCTTTTCGTGAATGAAGCAACAGCAGCATATGTCAATATTTTTCACCAGCAGAAGTGGAGATGATCCATATTTAAGTATTTACGGAGCTTGTTTATTTAAACAGGTAGATAATAAGGTAGATATAATTTAAGGATTCTGTATACATATTTCCAAAGGAGTATTTTCAAAGGAGGCCGGACCATGAGAAAACCTGATTTTAACAATCTGCTTCAGGTGCTAAACAACAAAAAACCGGAGCGGGCCACACTTTTTGAGCTGTTTTTAAATGACAGGTTATATAGAAAACTTGCAGATACGGAGGTGCTTGACAGAACAGAGCCCCTCCCCGATTTAAGAATCCAGATAAGTGCTTTCTGTAATTCTGGTTATGATTACGCCACGGTTCATGGTTCGGATTTCCATTTTCCACTGGGTGAAAAAGAACAGAAAGAATCTCATTCTCTAAATGAGGGTGGTCTGATTAAAAATCGTCAGGACTTTATAGATTATCCCTGGCCGGATCCAGCTGAATTTGATTATTCCCGGCTGGAGTTAGTCAAAGAGATACTTCCACCGGGGATGAAGGTAATTGTAATGGGTCCTTCCGGAGTACTGGAAAACACCATTGCTCTGGTCGGATATGAAAGGCTGTGTTATCTGCTTACTGATGATCCCGAACTGGCCACAGATATTTTTTCTGCGGTAGGGTCCAGACTGGTAGAGTATTATGCTCTTTGTACTGAATATGAAGCTGTGGGAGCCTTTATTGCCAATGATGACTGGGGTTTTAAAACTCAGACCATGCTGGCTCCCGATGATATGAGAAAATATGTTTTTCCCTGGCATGAAAGAATTGTCAGTAAAATACACAGCAGCGGGAAACCGGTGATTCTTCATTCCTGTGGAAATCTGGAACAGGTTATGGAAGATATTATAGAAAAAATGAAGTTTGATGCCCGGCATTCTTTTGAAGACAGTATTCTGCCCGTAGAAGAAGCCTATGATAAATGGGGTGACCGGATAGCTATTCTGGGTGGTATTGATATGGATTTTATGTGTCAGAAGACACCCCGGGAAATAAAAGACCGGGCCCGGGCTATGCTGGAGAAAACAGCTGAGGGGGGCGGGTATGCCCTGGGTACGGGAAACAGTGTCCCGGAATATGTTCCCGAGGAGAATTTCAGGGCCCTGATTGAGGCCGCCCACAGCTTTGATTATCAAAAACAGGGAGAGGAGAGTAAATAAATGAATCAGGAAAATAATAATAAAATGGCAGCAGAAAAAGCAGCTGAACTATTAGCCGAGATGACACTTGAAGAAAAGGTGGCCCAGCTATCATCAGCCTCACTGGGTGATGTTATTTCTGATCTGGAAAATTTTACTTTTGATACTGCTCTGGCCCGGGAGCATATTCCCCTGGGCTGTGGTTATATGGGCCGTATTGGAGGCTCTACTGACCTGTGGCCCGAAGAGATGGCTGCCCTTATGAATGAAATTCAGGAGTATTTCATAAAAGAAACCCGTCTGGGAATACCGGTTATTTTTATGACCGAGGCCACAACAGGTGTGCTCAGCAGAGATCACACTTTGTTTCCCCAGAACATCGGGGCCGGAGCTATGTTTAATGAAAAGTTAGTGGAAAAGATGGCCTCAGTAATCAGAAAGGAAATGACAGCAACCGGGGAACGGATGGCCCTGGCTCCGGTGGTAGATGTGGTTCGTGATCACCGCTATGGGCGCTATGAAGAATCTTTTGGAGAAGATATCTATCTGACAGCTCAGTATGGTAAGGCCTATACCCGGGGTTTGCAGTCAGAAGATTTGACATCCGGGGTGGCGGCCACTTTAAAACATTATGTGGCTCAGGGAATAAGTGATGGTGGGCGCAACTGCGGCCCTATCCATGCCACGGATCGTGAACTTTTGGATGGTTATGCTGTCCCTTTTGCCGCGGCAATTGAGGATTGTGAAGCTGCAGCCCTGATGGCCGCCTATCATGAGATCGATCAGATACCCTGTCATGCTTCAAAAAAGGTACTGGATGAAATGCTGAGAGAGGATATTGGGTTTAAAGGTTTGGTCACCTCTGATGGGGGAGGAATAAAACTGCTCAAGGAATTTCAGGAGTACTGTGCCACAGAAGAAGAGGCTGCAGTTCTGGCCCTTAAGGCCGGAATTGAACTTGAGCTGGACAGTATGTACAAAAAACATCTGGTAAAGCTGGTTCGTGAGGGGCGGGCTGCTGAAGAGCTGGTCGATCAGGCAGCTCAAAGAATGCTTGCTCTAAAATTTCGGCTGGGCCTTTTTGAAGAGCCCTATGTCAAAGAACAGGGAATTAAAGAAAGGGTGGGCTCTGAAAAGAACCAAAAAGTATCAGCCGATATGGCTCATCAGTCAATGACCCTGCTGAAAAATGAGGATAATCTTCTGCCCCTGACCGGTGGTGAAGAGAGTATTGCTGTAGTGGGCCCCCTGGCGGACAATAAAAAATTTGCTTATGGAGATTATTCTTATCCAACTCACTTTGAAGAGGTATACCATAAATCAGATGAACTGTCTGCAGATGAGGTTCTGGCCCGCTCTCTGTTTTTTAAAAGAGCAGAGACTTCCTATCAGGACCTGTTTCATGAGACAAAGACTATATATGAAAAAGTGGACTCTTATACAGATGAAAAAACAGAAATATTTTTTGCACCCGGACTCAAGGACACCTATAATTATCATGATGATGAGGATTTTTCTCATATCGAAGAGGCTGTCAAAACTGCAGATAAGGCTGAAGTTATAATTGCCGTCTGTGGTGATACCAGTGGGATGGGGCCTCATAATGACAGTGGTGAATCCGTGGACCGGGTTGAGATAACCCTGCCTTTAGAACAGAGAAAACTGCTCCGGGCCCTTAAGGAGCTGGGAAAACCGATAATTCTGGTCCTGTGCAATGGACGGCCTCTGGAGCTTTCCTATGAAAGTGAGAATATGGATGCCATCCTGGAGGCCTGGAAACCCGGCCAAAAAGGTGCTGAGGCGATCTGTGATGTCCTTTTTGGTGCCTATAATCCCGCCGGCCGTCTGCCGGTAACAATTCCCCGTTCTCTGGGCCAGCTGCCGGTATATTATTCCCGACGCCCGAGCGGCAAAAAACAGTTCTGGCGTAATACCTATCTGGAGATGGGGCTGGAACCGCTATATGAATTTGGCTATGGTCAAAGTTATACTGAGTTTACCTACCGGGAAATTACTATGGATAAAAAGGAAGAGGGTATAACCGTCAGGCTGAAGGTGGAAAACACCGGAGCTTATGATGGTGAGGAAGTTATACAGCTTTATGCCCGCAAGAAATATACTTCTGTTCTGCAGCCGGAGCGGGAACTGAAAGCATATAAAAGGGTTTTTATTGAACAGGGCGCTTTGGTGGAACTGGAGTTTGAACTGCTGTTTTCTTCTCTCTGCTATCACAACAAAGAGCAGAATCTGGCTCTGGAGGACTGTGAGCTGGAAGTGATGGTGGGAGCTTCTTCTGAAGATATCAAAGGTCGGGAATCTTTTAACCTTAAGTTCCCCGGAGGAGCTAAACATTTCTCTGAAAGGACCTACACCAATCCGGTTCAGGTTAACCGGAATATATGATTTTTTTATTTTTGTTTCTAAAATAGCAGATTACAAATACAACAGATAATTATAACTTTACTTTCAAAGTTGAAAATATAATTAACCGGCTGCAGGATAACAAGTTGCTCTTAACAATATTTACCCAGGACTGGAGGTAGAGAGTGTGGCTCACAGAAATTTTAATATAATGGCTTTTCCCGCCGGCTCAAGATGTAATCTGGATTGTGACTACTGTTATTATTCAAATGAATCAGCTCTTTATCCTGACCGTGATGATTATATGATGAGTGAAAAGGTTTTAGAAGAATATATCAAACAGTATGTTGAGGCCCTGTCCGGACCGGGAATAAATTTCGGCTGGCAGGGAGGAGAGCCCATGCTGCGGGGGCTTGACTTTTTCCGCAGAGCTTTTGCCCTACAGGACAAATATGTCCCTGCGGAATGGGAACTGCAGAATAGTTTTCAGACCAATGGGACCCTGCTGAATGGCGAATGGGCCCATTTTTTGGCCGAACATGAAGTACTGGTCGGTATCAGTATTGATGGTCCTTCAGAAATACACAATACTTACCGTACTAACCGGGAGCACAAACCTTCCTTTGCGGGAGTCAGGGCCGGTCTGGAGTTTCTTCAGGAGTATGAGGTTGATTATAATATTTTGTGTGTGGTTCATGAGGCCAATGCAGACTATCCGCAGAAAGTATATGATTTTTTTCGGAATCTGGGAGCTGAATTTGTGCAGTTTATCCCCCTGGTTGAAACTGATGATCAGGGTCAGCTGACCGAAAGGTCGGTTAAGCCGGAAAAATTTGGTCGTTTTATGATTGAGATTTTTAACCAGTGGCTGTTAAACAAGGATATTGGTGATGTTTTTGTGCGTACTATTGAGCAGTGTATGGCCGCCTGGAGTGGTTATCAGCCCGGGATCTGTGTTATGCAAAAAACCTGTGGACAGGCCGCGGTGCTGGAATTTAATGGTGATCTTTACTGCTGTGACCATTTTGTGTATCCAGAATACAAACTGGGCAATATAATGCAGGACAGTATTGATCAGCTGATGGCCCAGGATAAGATGGAAAAATTTGGTCAGGATAAGCTTAATCTGCTTAATGAGGACTGCCGGGAATGTGAGTACAGCTTTACCTGTCATGGAGGGTGTCCTAAAAACAGGTCGGGATATCTGCATGATCTACCCGGTGACCGTTATAAAAATTATCTCTGTGCCGGTTATTATCGATTTTTTGATTATATTGACCCCTTTATGAAAGAGGCAGAAAAGAGAATTAAAAAAAGACAGCATCCCCGTTTAATTCAGAAAAAGCTGCGGAAAATATATGATAAAATATGGTCTGATGTGGGTCGGAATGATCCCTGCCCCTGTGGTAGTGGGAAAAAATATAAAAAATGCTGCCTGTGAGGGATTATTTAAGCTGTATTCTTGTCTTTGCTCGATATTTTAGATAAAATGATAATATAATGTAAATAAATTGTAATTTTCCTGTTATTTTCAATACTTTATTTTTGTGCTGTTCAGGCCTAATTTTAATACTATTTATTTCTATTACTGCAGGATTGTGGTCTGTAAAAAAATTAAAAGAGGAGTGTGGAGGAGAATGGAATTAAAGTACAGCCGAACTGTCCTGTTTTTTGCAGTTGTGATTATAAGTGGACTTTTAATAATGTCTGGTTTTTCCAGAGTATATGCCGGGGAACTGCCCAGAGCGGGAGAAGAGTTTGAACTGGAAGTGACCGCATTTAGTGATGTGGTTGAAGATAATGGATATCCCGTGGAAGTGACCAGTAATCGGGAAGGAGAGGATGCGGTCAACCACTGGAATATTGAATTTACCGAGGGAGTGGCCATGGTACCTGTTGAGTTTGTAACCGCCGGAGAACATGAGCTGACTATTATTGTGGATAATGAACATGAAGCGGTTATGACCGTTGAATTGAGACCTGGAGAAGCTGCCGAGGTCAGTATTTCCCCTCAGGAAGAACAGCGAATTAATCTGCGGCAGAAAATAGAATTTTCTGCTGAAGCAGCCGATGAATATGGAAATGTAATCACCTCCGAAGTGGAGGATTTTATCTGGCATAACACTGATCAGAACGGTGTTTTCTCTCCTGCTGAAATGAGGGAGTATGAAGTTAAAGCAGAATATGATGAAGTGGAATCGGAAACAGTACAGGTGGTTGTGGAGTTAATTGATTTTCAGGAACATGAAGGCAGTATTCGGACTCTAGCTTTTTCCCCCGATGGTGAACGAATGGTGTCCGGAAGCTATGATAATACTGTTAAAGTATGGAATATAACCCGGGAGGAGACAGAAATTAATTTTACTGAACATGAAGAAAATATTCGTTCAGTACAGTTTTCTCCTTCAGGTGAGAGAATTGCTTCTGCCAGTGTTGATAATACGGTAAAAGTCTGGAATGCGGTCAATGGTGATGTGGAAATTAATTTTACAGACCATGAGGAGAGTGTTTATAAGGTTGATTTTTCTCCTGATGGAAGTTTAATTGCCTCCGGAGGCTGGGATCAGGTTATAAAAATCTGGGATGCAGAAAGTGGTGCCCTAGAAACAGAATTAAGCGGTCATCAGGGCTCGATCCGTGATCTGTCCTTTCTGCCCGGGGGAGATAAAATTGTTTCCGCCAGCTGGGATGGTACTGTAAAAATATGGGATATTGAAAGCGGTGAACAGATTTTTGAATTTACCGAACATGAAGGTTCAGTGGAAGCTCTGGCTGTTTCTCCGGCAGTAGGTATGATTGTGTCCGGAGATAGTGAAGGAAACATTTTTGTCTGGAACCTGGAAACGGGCAATATTATTTCGGAGATGGATGTCCACCAGGGCTGGATCTGGTCGCTGGATTTTGCTCCTAATGGCAGCAGGGTGGTCTCCGGCAGTGAGGAACACGTAGTTAAAGTGTGGGATGTGCTGAGTGAAGAAGTGGTTTCTGAATTTGAACTGCATAACGGGAGTATCCGGGCGGTTTCTTTTGATGGCTCAGGAGACTGGGTTGCTTCCGGAAGCAATGACCGGACCATTAAGGTCTGGCTGTGGGAATAGAGCCCATGGCAGATGAAAAATGTGGAAGGCCTGGAGCGAATATTTTAAAAAATGCTGGTTATCATATTTCCTCGCGTCATTTGACCGGTAATGATTTTCTGGAGGCAAAAATCAGTGAATATGGGCTGGGGTGGGTTCAGTTTTTTCTGGGCAATCCCCAGTCTTATAAACTCGGTCAGCCTACCCTGGAGAGGCTCAAAAAAACCTCTCTTTCAGTTAATTTTATTGTCCACAGTCCTTATATTATCAATATTGTTAATGAAAACAAAGATTTTTATGAACGGTCTCTGGAATGTATTATTGAGGCTCTGAATACGGGAGATAAATTTGGTGTTCACAGCTATGTGACCCATCTGGGTTCAGTGGACAAACGAGAGGACAAAAAACAGACTGTAAAGAAGCTGATCCGTTCCTGCAGTTATATTCTGGACAAAACAGATCCTGATAATGAAATAAAACTTCTGCTGGAAACTTCTCCGGGTTCTAAATCAGGTACCAGAATTGGAACCCTGGAGGAAATTAGGGAGGTGGTGCAGAACATAGATTCCGATAGACTGGGAGTTTGTCTGGATACCGAACATGCCTATGCCAATGGCCTTGAACTGACTGATCTTGATTTGAATGAACTGGCTCCAGAAATTGAGGTAATACATCTTAACTCAATTCCCGAAAGTGTTGATCTTAATTCACACAGGGATGAACACGGGACCACAGCTCTTAGAGATACAAAACCACAGCTGAAGGAGGCCCTGGAAAGAATTATTTTATTTTTTAATAAGCGTAATATACCCCTTATCCTTGAGAGATCAGGTGAAGATGTAATTGAAAATGATCTGAGCTATCTTCAGGAACTGCTTTCCTGTTAAAGAACCGGACGATTTTTGTTAAATTACATTTTTTTCATTTCTCCACATGAATTATGTGGTTCTCCTCCCTAACCGTTAGTAGATTTAAGTATATGCTGCTGTCAGCTGATATGAATATTTCTCGACTACTCATTATATAGCAATATTTTTTACCAGCGGAAGTGGAGATGATCCAATTATGTTAAGTGATGTGAGGTGTGTTTAACCTGGAGTTAGGTGATAAGAAAGTCCATCAATTTTTATACGGGAAGGAATGATTGATATGTTTAAATCACTGGGACCCGGAGCACTGGGACTTGATGTATCTTTCACAGAGGCGGCTGAGCTTGCTGCGGATAATGGGTTTTCCGGTCTTCAGCTGGATACTTCTTTTTTAAGAGACCGGGGAGCTGACAGGACAAAAGAAATTTATGATAGATTTTCACTAAAACCGGGCAGTTTTGGACTACCGGTTGATATTTATGCCGATGATGATGATTTTCAAAAAAGCCTCTTTGAGCTAAAAAAGACGGCAGAGCTGGCTTCTGATGTGGGCTGCAGCAGAGCTTCCACTTATATAATGTCCTTTAGTGACCGGCTTTCTTTTGAAGAAAATTTTTCTTTTCATCGGGAGCGGATCAGTCAGGCAGCTGAAATTCTGGCCGACCATAATATAAGTCTGGGTCTGGAATTTCTGGGTCCCAAGACTATTCGAGAAGGACATGAATATGAATTTATATACACCATAGAAGGGATGCTTAACCTGGCCTCTGAAGTCAAAACGGATAATATGGGTCTGCTGCTGGATGCCTGGCACTGGTATACTTCCGGGGAGGATATAAAGTCACTAAAAAAACTAAAACGGGATGATGTGATTGATGTTCATGTTAATGATGCCCCGGCCGGGATAGCAAGGGATAAGCAGCAGGACACCACACGCTGCCTGCCTGGTGAAACCGGAGTTATTAAGATTGATGTATTTATGCAGCATTTAAAGGATATTGGTTATCAGGGACCGGTTATGGTTGAACCTTTCAGCAGTGAACTGGAGGACATGCCTCCCGGGGAAGTGGTGGGGACTGTGGCCCGAGCTCTGGATAAAATCTGGATATAAAAATTATTTTAATATCTGTTTTTGCCCTGACAGCTTTTTATAATTTTGATTCAGTCACTCTACAGACATTCTATCTCACCAGGGACAGTATGTCTGGTTTTTGAGTTGACAATATTTTCATAAAATACATAACTGAGAGGAGTTTAACTGATGGCAAAATATAAAATAGCTTTCATTGGAACAGGCCCTGACCCTGAGAACCCCAGCCGCTTTGGTTTTGCTATGGCCTATGACCATGCAGAAGCCTATCAAAAGCTGGACAGCTGTGAAATGGTTGCCGGAGCTGATCTGGAGGAAGAAAATATCAGAGCTTTTGCAGAAGAATTTGAAATACCTGGTATTTATACTGATTATAAAGAGATGCTGAACAATGAAAAACCGGATATTGTCAGTATCTGCACCTGGCCCAGGGATCATAGGAAACTGGTAGTCGGTACAGCTGAGACAGGTATAGTTCAGGCTATTCACTGTGAAAAACCGGTGGCCTATAACTGGGCTGACTGTAAGGAGATGAAGCAGGTTTGTGATCAAAACAATGTTCGGCTGACCTTTAATCATCAGCGCCGCTTTGGTAAACCTTTTCGGAAAACAAAAGAGCTGATTGACGGAGGTGCAGTAGGCAAGCTGGAGCGGCTTGAATTTTCTTTTGGTAATCTTTATGATAATGGAGCACATGCTTTTGATATGTGCAATTATTTTAATGATCAGAACCCGATCAGCTGGGCAATGGCTCAGGTGGATTATCGTGAAGAGAATTTGATATTTGGGGCCCACAATGAAAATCAGGCTCTGGCTCTCTGGGAATATGAAAATGGTGTGTTTGGACTGGCTGCTACCGGCAAAGGTGGAGGAGCGCTCAACTGTCAGAACCGTATTCTGGGCAGTGAAGGAGTAATTGAGATAGAAGTAGAAGATGGTCCTATGCTGAGGGTGAAAAGGACGGGAAGTTCCGGCTGGGAAGAGATTGACTGTGAGGGTGAACATTATCATGGTCCCGGTTATATTGATCGGGCAATTGCGGATATTGTGAGTGCTTTAGATGAGGGACGGAAATCTGAGCTCTGTGCCTCCAATGCCCTGCAGGCCGCCGAATTGTCTTTTGCCTGTTATGAGTCTGTCCGCCGCCGGGGACGGGTTGACCTTCCACTGGAGATTGAGGATCATCCCCTGGTTGATATGGTGGAACGAGGAGAACTTAAGCCGGGTCCCAGGAAAGAGTAGATTTATGTTTCCATGTTTAAAACTTTACAGCAGCTGGTGGTAAATAATTGTGAGGTTAGAACACCGGTAGTTTTAATATTATAAAATATTATTTATAGGGGAGCTGATCAAGGTGGATGGTAAAGAGATACCGGATAGAGAAGAACTGTTAGAGCTTTATGAGGACCTCAGGGTCGCCGATGTACGGGATGGGCTGGATTTTCTGGGTCTGCATCAATATGGATCAATGGATCCTGAGATCAGGCCTCTGAAAAGAAGCAGGGCTGTGGGTATTGCCCGCACTGCCAGGTATTTACCCTATGAAGGAGAAATTCCTGATCTTACTCCGGAGGAATATGAAGAATGGTCGGGCTGGTATTATGGTGAAGTATGTACCTATCCCTGGATGGAAGAGCTGCAGGAGGGAGACTTTGTGGTTATCGACCAGAGCAGAGTGGATGTGGGCTTGATGGGTTCAAATAATGCTCTGGAAGGTAAGAAAAATGGAGTTAAAGGATATGTTACCAATGGTGGAGTTCGGGATACAGATGAGATTATTCTGCAGGATATTCCCTTCTGGTCAAGTATGGTTTCCCAGTCCATGGTTCAGGGCCGTCTGCGCTTTGATGAACACAATGTTCCGGTCAATGTAGGGGGAGTAATGGTTAATCCCGGTGATGTTGTTGTGGCTGATGGTGATGGGGTGATAGTGGTACCCCGCAAAAAAGCTGTTGATGCTGCTCACTGGGCTCACCACATGTTAAAAGAAGATAAAGAGAGCCGCCGTAAACTATATGAGGATCTGGGCTGGGAGCTTGATGACACGGTTAAATAACCAATAAGGTTCCCAAGATTAGGTTCTCATCAGGCTTTCACACAAGGAGGTAAAAAATGCGCACGGGAAAAGGAAAAATCAGGGAAACGGTAGTTGTCAGTCTGGATAAAGGGGAGGATCTGCTGGCCTCGCTGGAAGATGTTATTGCTGAATATGAAATTGAAAGTGGAGTTATTCTCTCCGGTTATGGGACAGTTGACCGCAGCACCCTTCATATGGTAACCACCACCGGGTTCCCTCCTGAGGAGTATTTTGACAAAAAGGAAGGACCACTGGAAGTGATTTCACTGGATGGCATCATTGCCGAAGGTAAGCTGCATGCCCACATAACACTTTCGGATACAGAGCAGGCCTATGGCGGTCATCTGGAACCCGGCTGTCGAATACTTTACTTGGGAGAAGTGGTGATTGGAGTATTTGGGAATGATAGCCTGCTGACCAGAAAAGAAAATGAGCATGGCATACCGGAGCTGCACATTAATTAAAGCAGATATAATTTTAAATTTTTCCGTTTGTTTTGGGGGGGATTGAGATGGACAAAGAACAATTTGTACACAGGCTGGAAAGAATAACCAACCTGCAGGATACTGTGGCTGAAGTGCTGGATGTTCTGCCGGTTAAATTACCGGGAGGCACCAAACAGAAACTTATGGACTGGATTCTGCAGGATGAAAAGATTGATGAGATGCTTTCCGGAATCAAAAAGAGACGCCCCCCACGCTTTATTCTGCTGGGCCGGACCGGTGCTGGAAAAAGCAGTCTGATCAATGCCATGATGGGCTCCTATCTGGCTGAAACCAGTGATGTGCTTACCGGTACCTGGGCTGCTGAAAAGTATCGGTATCATGATAATTCCGGTGAGGTGGTTCTGGAAGTGATTGATACCCGTGGATTTGGTTCTCTAAAAGAAGAAAACCCGGTTAGTGCCCGTAAGGAACTGGCAGAAGTTTTCCGTAAATTTGCCCCCGATGCAGTCCTGTTTATGGTTCGGGCCAAGGAACGCAGTTACCTAAACCGGGATCTAAGTCTTCTACAGGAGATGGGAGATTTATTTCCCGAAGGAATTCCCGTTCTGGCTTTAGCCTCCCAGGTGGATGAACTGGAGCCTTCCCGGTATAAAGATCCTTCAGCATACCCATCCCGCAAAAAGGAAAACATTTCTCAGGTTATTAATAGGCTGGAGGAAATTATGCCTGATTGTTTACCGGTGCTGGAAGTTATGCCTGTTTCTTCCTATATAGAGTGGGTGAAAGCTGATGGTTCTGCTGTGGATCCCGGGGATCTAACAGCCGAGGAAGCCCGGGAGCTGAAGATTCATTTTGATGGCCGCTTCGGAATTGAAAAGCTGACAGAACTGCTGGAAAACAACATGGATCTTAGGGCCCGCATTCAGTTCATGATGTCCAGCAAAATGGACCATCTGATTGATGATCTGTGTGATTTATTTATAAACAGATTTTCTGTGATCGCAGGGGCAGTGGGGACTACTCCTGTTCCTACCTCTGATATGTTTATTTTAACCCCACTGCAGATTGTAATGATCACCCTTATTGCCTATCTTTCCGGCCGGGAAATTAGTTTCAGCAGTTCCAGAGAGTTTTTGCTTACTGCTGGAGGAACCGGTCTGGTGGGTAAGATTTTTCAGCAGGGTGCAAAGCTGCTGAATCTGGTGGTACCCGGTACCGGAAGTGCGGTCAGTGGTTCTATTGCCGCTTCCGGCACCTATGCCATCGGTAAAGCCGCCAAACATTACTACCTGCGAGATGTCTCCGAAGAGAAGCTTTCTGAAATTATAAAGCAGGCCAGGGAAAAATACCAGGCAGACCGGGGGGAATAATTATGTTTACTCTTGATAAAAAGAATAAAGCTGAATTCAAAAAGAAAATATCAGAAATGAAGCTAAAAGAACGGGAGGTTCTTCTGGTTTTAATGGGAGAAGAATGTGTATTTGAATATCAGGAGATTGCAGATATATTAAATAATAATAATATTACCTTTGTGGGTGGATTTTTTCCGGCCGTAATTATAGAAAACAAAAAAACAAAGCAGGGGCTTATTGTGGTAAAACTACCCGTACAGAGAGAACCACTTCTGATTAAAAATATGGAACGTATATCAAAATACAAAAACCAGCTGGAAGATATGAAGAAAATAATTGACAGGGGAGCCAAAAACAAGACTGTTTTTATTATCGGTGATGGGCATAATGATTTTCTTGATGATTTTCTGGATGAAATTTTTAACTTTTTTGCCAATTCAGTTGATTATATAGGTGGTGCTGCCGGAGGTGCTGAACCAATTTGTATTTTTAACAACCAGGACAGTTATAGAAATGCGGCATGTGTATTACTCCTTGATTTATACTGTCAGCAGGGTATAAAACACGGCCTGCAGGATGTTTTCAATCCCCTGATTGCTACTAAAATAGATAGGAATGTTATTAAAGAATTAAACTGGGATAATCCCTTTAAAGTATACAGTGAACAGGTTAATGCTATTTTAGCTCAGGAGGACAAACAGCAGAAACTAAAAAAGGAGAGATTTCAGGATATTTCCCGGTTTTTTCCTGTGGGGATAATAAGAGAAAATCAGGATAAAATAATTAGAGATATATGGGGGGTAAATGAAAAGGGGGAACTGCTGTGTGGGGGAAAAGTTCCCGAAAATGGAGTTCTGTCCCTGATGAAAGCAGAAAAAAAGAATTTGATTGAGGCTTCAGGAAAGGCAGTTGAACAGATATCCGAAAAACTTGAAAAAAAAGAAACAGCAGTAAAACCCAAAATTATACTTTTTATTGACTGTATTGCCCGGGCTCAGGTACTGGGTGCTGATTACAACAAAGCGGTTCAGATGATATATGAAAAAAACAGGCTTATTGGTCAACAGAGAGTGGTGGGGGTGCTTTCTATGGGGGAATTTTCTTCCGCCCAAAAAGGATTTATAGAATATTATAATATGACAACTGTGGTGGGTGCTTTATATGAATAATTTTACTCATCAGGGAAACATTATTGATAAAATATCAGTTTTATATGAATTATCTCTGGCAGTTGGCCAGTCTCTGGAGCTGCAAAAAAACTGTGATTATTTTTTAACAAAACTTTTGAAAAGAAAAAACCTGACCTATACCGCACTATGGATAAAAAATAGATTTCTGGATAATAACCTGTTTGAGGGAATGAATATGGTATATGCTAAACCAGCCTATTTTTCAAGTAATAAGAAGAAAGTAGATTTTTTAAATTATCTGGGTAATGAAAAGAAAAAAAGAATCACCTGCAGGGATGAACTTTTTGCTAAAGTTAGCAGTAAAAATATTCAAGGGGGTACTTATGCCCTGTTTAAACTGGAGGACTTTGCAGTTCTCAAGTTATATTCTGAATTTGAGGAGCCACATGTTTTTGATGCTTATGAATTAAAACAGCTGGAAAATGTAATTGCCAATTTTGCCACCTCTGTCAGAGCCTGTTTATCTTATTCAGAGCTGCAGAACAAATTTAAAATGATTACTGATTCTGTACGTGAAGCAATTGTGATGCTCGATAGTAGAGGAGAAATAACCTTCTGGAATCCTGCTGCCGAGAGAATTCTGGGTTTTCAGGAAAGAGAAATAGTCGGGAAAAAGTTTAGTCAGGTTCTGTTAACTTCTGACAGCCGGGAATATTTTAAGCAGGCCTTGATCGACCTTGAAAAAGAAGAGAAAGACCAGCGGGGTAAGAATATAGAATTAAAAGGTGTAAAAAAGGGATCCGAAAAAATTGATCTTTCAATCTCACTATCTCCTTTAAGATTAAAAGGGAAAAATCAAAAAATAGCCGTGATCAGAGATATTACTGAGCGCAGACAAAAAGAGAAAAGAATAGAGCAGCTTCTTTTTCAGGATAGCCTTACCGGACTTTATAATCACCGTTATTTTAAAGAAGAAATGAACAGGCTGGATACAGAAAGACAGCTTCCTATCGGCCTGATTATGATGGATATCAATGGGTTAAAGATTATAAATGACACCTATGGTCATCAAAAAGGAGACCAGTTATTAAAAAAAACGAGTGATATTTTAACTGATAGACTTAGAGCAGAAGACATTGTGTCCCGCTGGGGTGGGGATGAATTTGCTGTTTTACTTCCCCGGACCGGCAGAGAAAAGATAGAAGGTATTGTCCGGAGGATAAAACAGGGTGCTCCCGAGACGGAAGAAAAAATACCGATTTCTCTGGCAGTGGGTTTTGCGGTAAAAGAAAAACCGGCAGAAAACTTCAGTGAAGTACTGGACCGGGCTGATGAAAAGATGTATCATGATAAACTGGAAAATAGCCGGAAGGTTAAAACCAGAATTATAGACAGTATTCTGGAAAATATTTTTAAAAAAAGCAATGAAAGTGAAAAACATGTTCAAAGAATGACCAGACTGGCCTTTATGATGGGCCAGGAACTGGGTTTTAGTGAAAATGATTTGGAAAGATTGGCTTTACTGGCCAAACTTCATGATATCGGGAAAGCTGCTATTTCAGAAAAAATACTAAAAAAACCCGGCAGTCTGAATGAACAGGAATGGAATATAATCAAAGAACATCCCAGGAGAGGTTATAGAATCACGACCGCAACGGGTGATTTTGCAGAAGCTGCCCGGGATGTATATACCCATCATGAGCGCTGGGATGGTGGAGGTTACCCTCAGGGTCTTAAAGCCGATGAGATACCCCTGAATGCCCGGATTATAGCTATAATAGATGCTTTTGATGTTATGACCCGTAATGTTTCTTACAGTGAGGCCCTAACAAAATCAGAAGCTTTATCAGAAATACAGGCTCAGGCTGGCTCACAGTTTGATCCGGAACTTGTGTCTATATTTATTAATCTATCCTGTTTTAAAAAATCATAAAGGCAGCTTAATCTCATATAATATTTTCTCTTTAATCTCAATCTTTTTCAATAAATTTTTTGACAGTCTTCATATTATTTTAAGAGTGAGTTGAATTTAGTTTTTTCTTGACCTAAAGAGAAGAAGAAAGTTAGTCCTTTTTGTGAAGGAAGCAATAGAAACATATATCAATATTTTTCCCCAGGGAAGTGGAGCTGATCCATATAATTTAACTGGATAAATACAGTATATTAATCTTAAATTAAGGGAGTATAGGAGGGAGTATGATAAATGAGATCCAATTGTAAGGGCTGTCAGGCAAGTGTAAATTTAAGTGAGACCCGGATTGAAGAAATGTTAGCAGAACTGAAAGAACAAAAAGGAACTGAAGTGGTTTCTGAGAAAGTTTATCAGAAGCGGCTGGCAGAATGCCGGAAATGCAAATATTTTGTCCATAATACAACCTGCAGACAGAATGGTAGTATTATAGTAATCAAAGCCAAACTATCTTCAGCAGCATGTGTTAATCCCGGAGGGGCAAGGTGGGAACAGCAGTGATGCAATCTATTAATTCAAGCGGTATATTAAGGACCCCACATTTCAGCATATAAAGGAGGAAGGATAAAGGGAAAAGGGAGATAGGGAACTGAGATAATAGATAATGACTATTATTTATTTCCTGACAAGGGATAGGAAAAATTATCATCTGCATTATTATCCAAAACTAGCCGCTCAAAATTTAAAGAGAATTTTTAAATAGATGCCGTTTCCTCATGTTGACCGGGATACCGGGCTGTGAAAAAATCAAACTAACTTTTTTATAGGGGGAGCAGATATGAGTATAGATATTGAATATAAGGGGAGTAAACTTGAATTATCAGAGCTGGTTTGTGACTGTGGAATAGAGCACACCCAGCCGGAGATGGATATTTATCTGGGCAGTGGAATTGTTGATCAGAGTGTAAAGTATATAGAGAATGGTAATATTTCCGGGCGAAAAGTACTTATTGTAACCGATAATGTAGTATATGACCATGCAGAGAAATTTCGGGATATACTTCAGGAGGGAGGTTATAAACCTGAAATCTGTCTGCTGGACCGGGAAGAGGAACTGGTCCCCGACCAGACAGCTCTGGGAGAGATCCTTTTGGCTCTGGATAAAGATATTGATTTTCTGGCCGCTGTAGGCTCCGGAACACTTAATGACCTGACACGCTATACAGCTTATCATACCGGCCGCCCTTTTGTAAGCCTGGGTACAGCACCATCTATGGATGGCTATACTTCAGTAATAGCTCCTCTGATATATAATGATCTCAAGGTGAATAAACCGGCCTTAAATCCGGAAGTTTTAATCCTGGATCTGGAAGTTATGCAGACCGCCCCTTATGAATTAATTCTGGCCGGGTTTGGCGATGTTATTGGAAAATATATTGCTCTGGCTGACTGGAAGCTGGGTCAAATTATAAATGATGAAGATTACTGCCCGGCTGTGGTGGAGATTATCCGGCAGGCAGTTGACAGGTGTATGAATAATGCTGATGCTATTGCCGGTCAGACTAAAACCGGGATTAAAAATTTAATTGAAGCTTTAATTTTAGCCGGTCTTACCATATTAATTATTGACAATACCCGGCCGGTGTCTTCAATTGAACACGGGATGGGTCATTATCTGGAAATGATGAAACTTTTGCAAAAAGAAAAGCCAGCCCGGCACGGGATAACTGTAGGTGTAACCACCGGTTATGCAGTTCAGATGTATGAACATTTCTTGAAACTGGATCCGGATAATATTAATATTGAACAAATTAAAAACAGCAGACCGGCTCACAAAGAATGGGAACAGCAGGTACTTGATAATTACGGGGATCGGCTGGGGTCTTTGATTCTAAAGAAAAATGCTCAGGGTTATCCTGACTGGCAGGAGCAGAAAAGAAGGATAGAAAAAGTCAGAAAGGAATGGCCTGAAATTAAAAGAGAAATGGAGTTTCTGCCTGGCTGGGAAGAGCTGAAGGGAGTTTATAAAAAACTGGGTTTCCCCCTCAGGGCCCAAAAGATAGGTGTTTCAGAAACTCTGATAAAAAAGGCCCTGCTGTATGGCAAAGATTACCGGGACCGGTATACTGTTTTTAAAACTATGAGTGAACTGGGGCTACTGGGAGAATATACAGATAAAATACTGGAGAATATGAAAAAGTAACCTTTTATTAAAAAAATCAGGGGTGGGGACTGTATTTGATATAGTTTCGTGAATGAAGCAATAGCAACATATATCAATATTTTTCACCAAAGGAAGTGGAGATGATCCTATTTTTATAAAAAATCCTGTTAAATCAAATCTATAGTCATGACCCTGTTGGTCCTGGTGATTACTTTAATGTGGTCATATTGTTCTTCATATTCAACTTTTCCCCGCCCCACGCTAAAATCGGATTTATAATCCAGCCCATATATCAGATCACTGGATAGAGTGTGCAGACATTCTATTTTTATCTTTTCTTCCATATTATCCCAGACAGTTTTTTTCATCTCCATAAATTCATTTATATCTTCAATCTCCCGGAGAGCACTGCTCAGCTCTTCAACAATATCCTCATAATCTCTCTGGAAACTGATCCCCATGACAGCACACCTCCCTTATATTTCCATTCTCCCTTCAAGTCTATTCTATTATACTTAAGGATAATTGTTAAGGGAGAAATGAAAATATATTTGTCTTTATTCTTTTCACTGTCTTCAGGAATCAAATCCTAAAATAATTTTTGTCATAAAAATGATTTAAGATTGGCAGCAGCTTTTTGGAGACGGGAATGAGGACAGGCAATGTTTATTCTCATAAAACCTTCTCCTGCTTTACCAAAAGTATGTCCCGGAGTAAGTTTTAAATTGGCTTCAGTTTTCAGTTTATAGAAAAGTTTTTTACTGCTCATGTTCAGCTGCCGAAAATTTAGCCACACCAGGTAAGTACCTTCTGGTTTAATGACCTGGATCTCCGGAATATTTTCTTCAATGAAATGCACAAGATAGGAAAGATTGTTATCCAGATAGGCCAGCAGTTCATTAAGCCAGGGTTCACCATGTTTGTATACAGCTTTAGTTGCTTCGGCGGCCGGAATAGTAAGGTGCTCAAAATCAAATCTCTGCCTCTGGGAATGATAGATATTGCGCAGTTTTTCTCCGGGAATTATCATATTACCGGGCTGTAGTCCGGGACAGTTGAAGGTTTTGCTGGGTGAAGTACAGACCACCGTATTTTCAGCCAGCCTGGAGTCCAGGGCCGGCAGTGGTATATGTCGGTTACCGGTATAGATTAAATCAGAATGTATCTCATCGGAAATAATTGTAATATTATTTTCCAGACATATTTCTCCCAGCCGGGTTAGCTCTTCTTCCTTCCAGACTCTGCCCACTGGATTGTGGGGACTGCAGAGAATAAGCAGTCTTGTTTTTGAACTAATTTTTGCTTTTAGATCCCGAAAGTCCATAGTATAATAGCCATCTTCGTATTTAAGCGGGTTGGCAACAACCTGCCGCCCATTTTTCCTTATAAGAGGGAAAAAGGAGAAATAGACGGGAGGCTGAACAATAATCTCATCTCCGGGATTGGTTAAACCCTCGATGAGAAAACTGAGCCCGGAAAGAATACCCGGACTGATCTCAATCCATTCCTGTTTAATCTCCCAGCTGTGGCGTTTTTTCATCCAGTTTTTTATCTGTTGAAAATAATCTTTGCCTTCTCTGCGGTAACCATAGATCCCGTGTTCATTATTTTTTTGAAGTGCTTTTCTAAGACAGGGTGGTGAGCGGAAATCCATATCGGCCAGACTGAGAGCCAGCAGATCTTTCCTATCTTCATCCCACTTGATTGAACCGGAAGCCCGGCGGTTAATCGCACTGTCGAATTCATCTTTAAAGTTATCCATATTATTCGCTCCTGTTGTATTATTTTATAATTATTAAGTGCTCAATAATAAATATACCAGATTTTATTTTACGGGCAGCAAAATGTATATTCCAGGATTTATCACTAAAGCAGTATTATATATATTATGTATTTTTTAAGATTCATCTCCAAAGCAGACTGATCCAGATGAAAAGAAGAATATTGAAAGCCCAGAACAGGTATCGCGACAGATCACCATTATGCCAGTAAGAAAATTTTTCTCCCACAAGCAGGTAGTATTTTTTGCTCTGCAGATAGGGGTCAAAATTTAAATATTTTCTGTGCTGAAATCCGGGCTCCAGCCCCAAAAAGTCCCGGGAGCCGACAAAATATCCGGCAACAAACAGCAGTCCGGCGATCAGGACCGGCTGCAGACTGCTCCAGAGAAAGTAAGGCTGGAAAAAGGAAAGCTCCAGAACAGTTTCCTCAAGTTCCATAAGATTAAAAACAGGTTTCGGCCTTAAACCGGGAATAAAAATCACGGAAACCAGTATCAGCAGAGGGGCCTGCAGTGATAAAGGTGGTTTTTTTCTGAAAACCGTATTTCTTTTCTGCTTTTTTAAAAAAACTGAATAGAAAACCTTCAAAAAAACCAGAATAGTACCCACCTCGATCAGGGTTAACAGGATATAGGGACCGGAGGTTAATCCTTCTTTGAGAATTATTTTGCTTATATAGCTGCCGGTCAAAGGCAGGCCGGCTGCGGCAGCAGAGGCCAGCAGAGTACAGACCATCGTGAATGGCATTTTGCCGGCCAATCCACCCAGCTGATCCAGCTTTTCCTTACCGGTGGCATAAATTATGATTCCTGAAATCATGAATAACAAAGTTTTATAGATTATATGGTTGGTTAAATACATCAATCCTCCAATTCTGCTTATCCAGGACCCGGATCCCATAGTGACCAGGACATATCCGAGCTTGGTGATTATACTGTAGCATAATATGGTCCGCAGTTTGTTTGCCCTCAGAGCCAGAATCACTCCCAGCAGGGCGGAGCAGCCTCCTCCCCAGATCAGAAAATTATGCGGCTCTAGAAGACGGAAAACACCGTAAATCCCAATTTTGGTTGTAAAGATGGCCAGAAAAACACTAATATGATAGGGTACCCGGGAATAAGTTCGGGGCAGCCAGGTATGGACCCCGATAAAGGCCATTTTTATGCCCAGGGCCAGGATCAGCCAGGGCTGTCCGGCCTGCAGGGGAGCCAACATCAGGTGGCCGGTTTCTCCATAATGAACCATTACAGCTCCCAGAAGGCTTAAGCCTCCGACCATATGCATCAGAAAGTAATATATTCCGGTTTTTTTTGTTCTTCGTTGTCTGGAGTTCAGGATCAAAAAGAAGGAGCTGATAGTCATTAATTCCCAGAACACAAAAAAGGTGAGCAGGTCTCCGGCAAACACAACCATCAGGGAGCTTCCGGCATATAAAGGTGCCAGCAGATAAAATTTGCTCCCGGCAGAAAGGCGGGCAAAAAGAAGAGCACCCAGAGCGGCAAGGGTTAAAACCACACCCATTATTTGGGCCGGCCCATCCACCCGAAACAGGAGTAATTCAAAATCGAGATAAGAAAAAGACCAGTAAGCTCCCGGATTTAAGGTGGGAATAATTACTAAGGCTGCCAGCCCAGAAATTAATGCTATGAAAAACTTATATTTTTTTCTGGCCAAAAGAGAGCCCAAACCTCCGATAAGCAATATTATTCCTGGGTGCATTTTTTAACCTCCCGGAAACAGTTCAATAAAGTTAATACTTTCCATTAAATGATGGGGTATCTTATTTATAATTTTAAGCGGCAGGGAAGGAACCAGGCCCAAAATCAGACATAGAGAACTTAAAAGCAGAGCCGGAGCCTTCAGTGACCACAAACCAGCTGGATCATATTTTTTTATTTCGGATGAACCTTTCTTAGAGTAAAGGATGGTGAATATTTTTAGATAATAGATCAAAGACAAAAAACTGCCCAGCAGAATGATCAGGGCCGGCAGAAATTGTTCTGATTCCAGGGTGGCCTGCAGCAGCAGCAGTTTACTGACAAAACCATTAAATGGCGGTAGACCTACTATGGCCAGCCCCGAGATCACAAAAGCGGCAGAGACCAGGGGCAGACTGGAGCCCAGGCCCTGAAAATCATTTATATTTCTGCTTCTGGCCTTTATAATAATCAGACCTGCCGAGAAGAAAAGAGCTCCCTTCATGAGGGCATGATTTAACATATGGAGACTGCCCCCGATCAGGCCCGCCTCTGTTGCCAGGGCCGGACCAATAATAATGTAGCCCATTTGGGCAACACTGGAATAGGCTAAAAGACGCATTATATTATCCTGCTGATAGGCTGTTATATGACCTACAATAATGGTGAGGGCTCCCAGCATAATCAGCAGGCCAGTTATTCCACCACTTTGTATGAGTTCTGGATTTAAAAAAAGATACAATATCCTGAGTAGAGCCAGTAAAGGAGCATTAATAACCAGGCCTGATGATAGTACATTATAAGGCAGGGGAGCCCCGGTATAGCTGTCAGGAAGCCAGGTGTGCAGGGGGACAAGAGCTATCTTAAGTCCAAAACCAAACACAAAAAAAGTAATTATAGTTTTTTGAATAAGCTCCGGTATTAGATGAAATTCACGGGCAATTCCGGCCAGACCAAGGTGACCGGTTCCCTGATAGGTTAAAATAATTCCGGCCAGCACAAAAAGCCCTCCAATTGTGCCCGGTATAATATATTTAAGAGTTCCTTCTATGCTGGCATCTTTTTTGGGTATGGCCACCAGAGCATAGGAGGCAATAGAGGTAATTTCAAAAAAGACAAACAGATTAAAAAGATCAGCTGTAATGACCATTCCTGAAATACCGGCCGTGAGTATAAACAGAAGTATATAATATTTGGCTTCATTATGGTCCACCCATCTCCAGGAATAAATTACAGCCAGAGGTACCAGCAGCCCGGTGAGAGAAAGCATTAATACTGAGAAGGAATCTACCAGCAAAAAAATTCCCAGTCTGTCCCAGTCCCCGGGGCTATAAAGGAGTGGTTCAAACAGAGCCTGCCGGGATATCCAGAAAATGAGACCTGAATGCAGCAGTACACTAACCAGAATCAGTGAACGGCTGTAGGTTTTCTTGAAGAAATATAATATGCCCAGCAGGAAGGCTGTGCCCAGCGGCAGGACCACCAGATATATTATGGCATTCATGGTTTTAGGTACTCCTTTTTAGAACAGTTTTTCAAATCAAGCTCTATATAAGTTACTTAAATGGCCGATAAAATAATCATCTGATGAACTATAATCAGTTGAGGAGCCATAATCATCAATTAGTGGTGTTAAAATATTTTCACTGATTATTGGAAATAAATTTTTAACAGAAATTTGTTTGTATAAGCAGTTAAAGGATTTCCGGAGTCTACTGGTATAATAAATTATTGAATTTCAGAAACTTCAAGGGCCTTTTATATAAGTGATGACCGGGGGACAACAGAGGTATAACCGAAAGTAGATTCAGGAAGATAACAAGAAAATAAAGTGTTTTTTAACTTCCTTTTGGGTATAATATTTAGGTTATTAACCCCTGAGATTCTTGATCTCATGTATGCTGCAGGTGCCATACCTTTTATGTATTTTTATAATTATTGCCAGCAGGAAGGCGGTGGTGCTGGCCGAAATAACAATAGCCGTCAGGGCCAGGGCCTGGGGCAGGGGATCAACCACCTGCTCAAGTTCCTGATTAAGTATAGGTGCCGCTGCTCCGGGACGGAATCCCGCTGATATGAGCAGCAGTATAAGGGCTGATTCTATAATATTAATACCAATAACGATTTTTATCAGATTTTCTTTTATCAATATGGTGTAAATGCCCAGTATAATTAAAATACCTGTAGTGATATATGCCGGCAGCATATTATTCCTCCTTAATCAGGCTGTTGAATATGGTGGATAGTCCGGCCCCAACTTTTAGACCCACAATTATATTGAGGTGGGGTATAATTCCGGCACTGATTAAAGTTCCAGCCTCCCCCAGACTTATACCGGACCGTCCACTGGCCAAAAAGGTGCTTCCCCGTAGGATACCCATAAATCCAGCAATAAGAAACATAAGTGCTCCCACATTTTCCACCAGAGATTTATAGGAGGGGGGTACTTTTTGTTCAGTATAGGAAATTCCATAGGTAATAGTAAGCAGGATAGGAATAGTCGCCAGAACCACCCCACCTGTAAATCCACCTCCTGGTGAAAGGTGGCCAAATATTATAAGATATACGCCCATTATGGCCATTACAGGAAGTATCAATGATATAATTTGATAGACAATGATGGTGAATTCGGACTGCAGCAGGGGAGTTCTCCTTTTGGGCAGCAGAAAAGCCAGAGCTGCCGCAGCACTCAAAATTACGGTAGCTTCGCCCAGAGTATCAAAAGCCCGGTAATCAAAAAGAATTCCGGTTACCAAATTGACAGCTCCAGTTTCTTCTACCCCATGATGGATATAATGGGAGCTGATTTCGGGAATCACGGTAAATTCAGATATATGGTAGAGTATGGTAATCAGCAGTCCCCCTAAAATCAGGATAAGTATTTTTTTATACCAGGTAATAAAGCTGCCATGAGAGTCTTTGTTTATCATTTAAAATACTCCTTATATAGTATGGTTAAAGGTGTTTGGGGTAAATTTTTTCATAAATATTTTTGAGTTTTCATCCATTTTAGTTGATAGCTGTAAATTGTGATTACTTTCATGCAGAAATAAATCCTATATTAATGAAGAAATAAATACCAATATTTTAATTGAGACAGCCAAAATTATTTAATTGTGGTCTACACTGTTTTTTTACCTAAATCGATTAAGGACCCAACACATTTTTACTTTTATTAGTTTCCCTAATTTCAAAAAGGATATGGAAAAGTTTCAAATTTAATAAGATGTATTTTAAAGTATCTTTAAGTATAAAGCATAACAAAAGAAGTATAATAAAAGTATATTAATATTAAGTATCCTTAAGTTAAATTTTGATTTCACATAGATTCAGGATTCGTTTTGGGATTCACTGTCTTCGAGATCACAGGTTTTATTGATGGCAATTATGAAAAAGGTGGTGGTAATCCCGGCCGCGATTACGGCTTCGGCCAGAGCCACATCCGGGGCCTGTAAAAAAACGAAAATTATAACCAGCAGACCACTGAACACCGAGAGGCTGATTAAGGAATTGATAAGATTTTCAGAAAATACTGCAGCCGCAGCTGAGCCTACTAAAAAGAATAACAGCAGATAAAAAATTATATTATTCATCGGACTGCTCCTTTCCGGTTTCTTTTTTTGAGGACAGCTGTCCGGGGCTAACCGGCAGGTGACCGGAGTGAAAGGCTGATCGGGCCAGTGCGTGAACTGCTGTGGGGTTAATTGCAAACAGTACGGCAATCAGAAGCAGTAATTTTAGTGATACCGGGCTGAGCCCCTCATATATTATAAAACCAATAAAAATAGACCCTCCTCCAGCTACCAGACATTTTGAACCGGCATGCAGGCGGGTGAAAAAGTCCGGAAAACGGATCATGCCTATAGCTGTACTTATCAAAAAAAAAGTGCCGGACAGAATAAAATAATAAAATAATAAAACCCGTAAAAAATGAAGAAAATCATTCACCTGGATTCACTCCCGGTTTTCCCAAAATATTTGGCCATGATCAGGATATCAATGAACAGCAGCAGCCCGTAAACTAAAGCTACATCCATGAAAATCTGGCGCTCAAAATAATAGCTCATAAAAACCAGGATCACCAAAAACATTATTCCAATGGAGTCCACAGCGGCTATGCGGTCAAAAACAGAAGGTCCCTTTAGCACCCGGTAAAAAGCAGCTATAGCGGCAAGTAAATTCACAATAATAATTATTCCCAGCATTATTTCACTCTCCTGTAGACTCAAAAATATTTTTAATCCATTTTTCATGCTGGCCCACAATTATATTTTTGATTTCCTTTTCGTTTTCAGCCTGAACATTAATCCAGTGAATGAGGTACTCCTTTTGCCTTAAATTATAATCAATTACCACTGTACCAGGAGTTAGTGTAATCAGATTGGCCAGTACTGCAATACCCAGCAGATTGTTCAAATTTGTTTTTATTTTCACGATTCCGGGATCCAGAGCAGGATTTTTTTTCAGGGCATGTAGTGAGACTTCTATAGCTGATTTATAGGAATCATAAAGATAGGTTCCGATAAGCACAAAAACATAAAATATTTTCTTTATCCAGCCCCGGATATTACCGGCTGGCTGGTAAAAATTGAAAACAATACTGCTGAGTAATATAGAAATTAAAGCTGAGATGAGAAGACCGGTAAGCAAAAGGGCAGGGTCCAGCGACCCGGTAAATAAGAACCATATAATAAAGGATAAAAGGAAGGTAAGCAGTTTTTTCATTTTTTTAAAATCGCTCCCAATATTTAAAAAGCTTATTTATTTCATGTGAATTAAATGTAATATGTGAATTTTATGTCAACTGAACAATTACATATAAAAAGAGCAATAAATAATTATGTATTATCTATTTACAGCCTATGAATTTTTCAAATTTAGTTTAACATATCCGCTATTTTTATGCAAAATATTTGAATCACATACTTCAGGGCAGCTGTTTTTGCGGGTTAATAAAGGAATAATATTTTAAAAAAATTCAGGCCTATATTATTTGACACTGTTTTTAAAGTATAATATACTGAAAGAGGAAATGATTAAATGTGACACATTTCATATAGGAGGGAAAATATAATGGCAAATAAGTGGAAATCCATGGATGGAAATACTGCTGCCGCTCATATTGGTTATGCCTTTACAGATGTAGCAGCTATTTATCCAATCACCCCATCATCTCCCATGGCTGAAATGGTTGATGAATGGAGTGCCCATGGGCGTAAGAACATTTTTGATCAAGAGGTAAGCTTAACAGAGATGCAGTCTGAGGGAGGTGCTTCCGGTGCGGTGCATGGTTCCCTGGTTGCGGGGGCCTTAACAACAACTTTTACGGCTTCTCAGGGCCTGCTGCTGATGATTCCCAATATGTACAAGATTGCCGGGGAACAGCTGCCGGGAGTTTTCCATGTGAGTTCACGTTCTGTGGCCACACATGCCCTGTCTATTTTTGGGGATCATTCTGATGTAATGGCCGCCCGGCAGACCGGATGTGCAATGATTGCCTCAGGCAGTGTTCAGGAGGTTATGGACCTGGGAGGTATAGCCCACCTTTCTGCCATTAAATCCAGTCTTCCTTTTGTTCACTTTTTTGATGGTTTCCGCACTTCACATGAAATTCAGAAAATACAGGTACTGGATTACGATGACCTGGCAGAACTGGTGGATTATGATGCTGTTCGTGAGTTCCGGAAAACCGCATTGAATCCCGAACATCCGGTAACTATGGGGACAGCACAGAATCCTGATATTTTCTTTCAGGCTCGTGAATCCTGTAACAAGTTTTATGATGCCACTCCCGATATTGTGGCCAATTACATGGCTGAAATCAGTAAGCTGACCGGCCGGGAGTACCATCTCTTTGATTACTATGGTGCTGAAGATGCCGAACGGATACTGGTGGCCATGGGTTCAATTACAGAAACACTTGAGGAAACAGTTGATTATCTGACCGAGCAGGGAGAAAAAGTTGGGGTTATTAAAGTCCGACTTTATCGTCCTTTCTCTGAAGAGTATTTCCTGAAAGCTCTTCCGGATACGGTAAATAAAATTGCAGTGCTTGATAGAACCAAAGAAGCTGGTTCCCTGGGTGAACCACTTTATGAAGATGTCAGGACTCTATTTTATAATAAGGATGGAGCCCCGGAAGTTGTTGGTGGTCGTTATGGTCTGAGTTCTAAAAACACTACTCCTTCCGATGTTAAGGCTGCTTTTGATAATCTAAAAAAAGATCAGCCTAAAGATGGCTTCACCATGTCAATTGTTGATGATGTAACCAATACTCATCTAAAAGTTGAGGAAACAATCGATTCAGAGCCCGAGAGTACTGTAGCCTGTAAGTTCTGGGGTATTGGTGGAGATGGAACTGTAAGTGCCAATAAAAATGCTATCAAGATTATTGGTGATAATACAGATAAATATGCTCAGGGTTATTTCTCCTATGACTCTAAAAAGTCGGGTGGGGTAACTGTATCTCACCTGCGATTTGGAGATGACCCGATTAAATCGACATATTTAATTGAACATGCTGATTATGTGGCCTGTCACAAGGCTTCTTATGTCGATAAATTTGACATGGTTTCTGATCTGAAAGCCGGAGGCACATTTGTGCTGAACTGCAGCTGGACAAAAGATGAGCTTGAGGAGCATCTGCCGGCTGAGATGAAGCGCTTCCTGGCTGAAAATGATATTGAATTATATACGATTGATGCTGTTGACATTGCTACAGATGTGGGTCTGGGTGAAAGAATAAATACGGTAATGCAGACCGCATTTTTCCTGCTGGCTGATATTTTACCTGTGGATGAGGCGATTGATTATCTCAAACAGGCTATTGAAGACAGTTATGGAGACAAAGGGGAAAAAATAGTACAGATGAACTGGGATGCTGTTGATAGAGCCCGGGAAGCACTGGTTAAAGTTGAAGTACCTGCTCACTGGGCTGAGGCAGAAGATGAAGCAGATGAACAAGATGATAGACCTGACTTTATAAAAAATGTAGTGGATCCGGTTCTCAAACAGGAGGGTGATGACCTGCCGGTTAGTGCCTTTGAAGGCCGAGAAGATGGCAGCTTTCCTCCGGGAATTTCCGCTTATGAGAAGCGGGGAGTTGCAATTGAGGTACCGAACTGGATTCCGGATAACTGTATTCAGTGTAATCAGTGTTCTCTGGTCTGTCCCCATTCAGTTATTAGACCTTTCCTGTTTGATGAAGAAGAAGAGGCCGACAGGCCTGAAGATATGACAACCATTGATGCCCTGGGTAAAGATCTCAGTGGTTATCAGTACAGAATACAGGTTAGTCCCCACGACTGTATTGGATGCAGGAGCTGTTATGAGGTCTGTCCCGCTCCTCAAAAAGCACTGGAAATGACCCCTTATGATGAAATGGTTGCTAAAGAAGCAGATAACTGGGAATATATTACTGAAAATGTAACTTATAAAGAGGAACTGATGGCCAAAGATTCCATTAAAGGCAGTCAGTTCCAGCAGCCCCTGCTTGAGTTCCATGGGGCCTGTGGTGGCTGTGGAGAAACACCCTATGCCAAACTGGTTACCCAGCTGTTTGGTGATCGCATGCTGATTGCCAATGCGACCGGCTGTTCTTCCATCTGGGGAGGTTCAGCACCCACCTCGGTTTACACTACCAATGATGAGGGGCATGGGCCCGCCTGGGCTAACTCCCTGTTTGAGGATAATGCCGAGTATGGTTATGGTATGTTTTTGGGCATGGAAAAAGTCAGAGAAAAAGCCGGTCAGCTGATGGAGGAAGCACTGGATAATGGTCTTCCCGATGAGCTGGAAGAAGCCTTTAGAATGTGGCTGGATAACAAAAAAGACCCGGAAGCCACCAAAAAAGCTAAAAAAATGATGATGCCCTATCTTGAAGATAAGGCCGATGATCCTCTGCTGGGACAGATTCTGGATAGAGAGAGTTACCTGGTTAAAAAATCTCAGTGGATATTCGGTGGAGATGGCTGGGCTTATGATATTGGTTATGGGGGTTTAGACCATGTATTAGCCCAGGATGATGATGTTAATGTAATGGTTTTTGATACTGAGGTATATTCCAATACCGGTGGTCAGGCATCTAAAGCCACTCCCCGGGCCGCAGCAGCAGCTTTTGCAGCTTCCGGAAAAGAGGTTAAAAAGAAAGACCTGGGTCGAATGGCCATGACTTACGGTTATGTTTATGTGGCCCAGATTGCCATGGGGGCGGACATGAATCAGACCGTTAAAGCCATTGCAGAGGCTGAAGCCTATGATGGTCCCTCCCTGATAATTGCCTATTCTCCCTGTATTGCTCATGGTCTAAAAGAAGGTATGGGCAGGAGCATTGAGCAGGAGGAAAAAGCAGTTAAAGCAGGTTACTGGCATCTGTACAGATATGATCCCCGACGTAAAGAAGAAGAAGGTAAAAACCCCTTTGTTCTGGACTCCGATGAACCGGAAGAATCTTTCCGGGATTTCCTTCTGAGTGAGACCAGATTCTCCAAGCTGCAGATTAATTTCCCGGATATTGCCGAAGAATTATTTGAAAAGGCAGAAGAGGATGCCCGGCAAAGATATCAAGATTATAAACGCCTGGCGGAATCATATGGAGGGGATGAAGAGTAATTAACTGCTCTTTTCTGGTTTGAAGATATAGTCCACACACTACAGCTGGACATAAAAATATAAAATACACAAGAAAGGGTGGGAGTCTTATCCCACCCTTTCTTAAGTGATTATATATAAGAACATATCTGCAGATTTATTTCTGGAGATTAATTCAAAAGAAAGCAGGGATATATAAGTTATTATAGAATATTTACAATAAGAAAGAAAACAAAAAAAACGATAAATTTTAGAGATTGTGAATTAAGGTTTATAATGAGTGGAGATTTATAATGAATGAAGCAATAGCAGCATATATCAATATTTTTCACCAACGGAAGTGGAGATGATCCATAATTAATAAAGATTTAAAATGAATAAAGATTTAAAATGAATAAAGGTTTATCGTGAATGGAGGTTTGTTAATTGTTTAATATAATTCTTCTGCTTCTGCTGGCAGGACTTGTCATATATTTTGTACCTTCGGTAATTAGATATTTTCTGCGGGATCCTAAGAAGAATATATTAATCACTCTGATTTGGTTTGTTAACAGCATATTGGCCCTTTTTTGTGCCAGCTTTTTTCGCAATCTTTATCTATTAGATGAAGAAGTAGAATCCTTTTTTCGGGCCGGTGGTCCCTGGGACCGATCTTTTATCTGGTTTTCATTTGGACTGGCCATTATATTTATTTTATTGCTTTTTTCATTTTATCAGAAAAATTTTTATGAGCGCTTTTTACTGATAACAGCTGTTCAGGTTGCTTTGATTTCCGGTGGTTATCTGCTTGATTTTCTGGTACTGCAGGAAACATATTCAGAAAATATTCTGCTTCCGGTCCTGTTTTTGCTGGTGGCGGTGATTATGTTTATTTTCAGCCGTAAAAAAAGTGAGGAAACCCTTAAGGAGCTGCTGGTTGCTTTTTTCGAGCGCCTATTTGCAGTATAAAATAGCCTGAAGGGCTGAAAATAGATGTGAAATAATAAAATAGCATAGATTATAAATATTTTGGGGAGGGTTTAGTTATGATTGAAGCAGAAGTGAAAGTAGTAGGATCCGGTATGGAGAACAATATGCCAATTGTTATTCTGGAAGCCAAAGATGAGGAGCAAAAAGGGAGTCTGCCGATGAGGATTGGTTCTATGGAGGCTCTGTCAATTGTACTGGCCCTGGAAGATAAAGAAGTTCCCCGCCCTCTGACTCATGATTTATTCACCCGGGTACTGGGAGAATGGGATATTGAGCTTAAGAAAATAGAAATAATAAAAATGGAGAATAATGTCTTTTTTGCAGAGCTGGTTACCGGCAAAAAAGGGGAAGAAAAAAGAATTGATGCCCGCCCCAGTGATTCGGTGGCCCTGGCCTTAAGAAAAGGGGCACCAATTTATATTGCCGAACAGGTTGTTGAAGAGAATTTTGTTTATATTGATTCCTCGGAATTTGTTAATGAATACCGTCTGGAAGATTTTAATATTTAGAAGAGTGGTCGTATAATAAAAAATATGGATTAATAAATTATTTTCATATTCTTAAGACCCTTAAACAGGGTCTTTTTTTATTGCTTAATTACCGGTGAGGTAACGGTTTACACAATATATACAATAATTTACGAAAAAAACAAAAATAATTACGAAAAAAAGCAGGAAAAAGAAATTTAATCTTTAATATTATAAATACCGGTATTTTATTTATTCAGCAAGCTGATGAAAGTGAGCCCGAATAATAAAATATTTTTCTTTCCTGTATTAAAAAGACAGCTGCTATTAAATACAATTGTAATAATTGAGGTAGATGAAACTAATTGAGGGAGATGACTGAATATGAAATTAAAACGAGCTGCTGATGATCCAGTTCTTTCTCCCAGAAAAAATATTACCTGGGAAAAAGATGCAGTCTTTAACTGTGGAGTTCACTTTGAGGATGGAGTTTATCACCTTCTTTACCGGGCAGTAAGCCACAAAAAGGATGATCCCAATCGTTCTTCTATCGGCTATGCGTACAGTAAAGATGGTGTCAATTTTAAAAGAAGAGAAAAACCGGTGTTAAGTCCGGGAGCTTCAGCCGAAGAAGCACAGGGAGTTGAAGATCCCCGGATCACAAAAATTGATGATAAGTACTATATGCTGTATACAGCCTATGACAGCAATAAAACCAGAATTGCAATGGCTGTTTCCGGAGATCTTATAAACTGGCAGAGAAAAGGAATTGTCCTGGACTGGGAACTTTTTGGAAATAACAAAGATGCTGCCCTATTCCCGGAAAAAATTAACGGCAGATATATAATGCTGCATCGGCCTGAACCTGACATATATGTAGCATCTTCCCGGGATCTTAAAAAATGGGATAACCACCGGTGTATTATGAAACCAAAATATGGCTGGGAAGAAAAGAAAATAGGAGCCGGAGCTCAGCCTCTGAAAACTGAAAAGGGCTGGCTGCTTATATATCATGGTGTGGATTCCGATTCTGTTTATCGGCTGGGGGCTGCTCTGCTGGATCTGGAGAACCCCACAAAGGTTGTAAAACGTCAGTCTGCTCCCATTCTGGAGCCGGAGACTGACTGGGAGCTCACCGGTGATGTTAATAATGTTGTGTTTACCTGTGGTGCGGTGCTGCGGGATAATCAACTGGAGGTATATTATGGGGGAGCGGATAAGGTAATTGGGCTGGCCCGGGCAGATATTGGCGACTTTATTAATTAGCTAAAAGTTTTCATGTTTTTTCTGGAAAAGGCGACTAGAATGTCGATTCAAAAAGAATAAATTGATTGTTGAGCCGGGTTTAAGTTAATAAACTTGTATATACCGGCAGCTGTGAATCAGGAAAAAGAGAAGTGAATTTTTTGAATAAACAGTTTACTGTACCGGATTTAAGGGGGAGCTGTGGTGGATAAGAACAAATTTTTATTTGTGTTTTTAATTTTATTTATCTTTTGTTCACCGTTTCTGAGGGCCGCAGAACAGCCCTATCCCAGTTATATATATGATTTCTGGGGAGAAACGATAAGTGCCCCTGTACCTTATCTCTATGAATTTGATATTGATTTTGAAAAAAAAGGTATAGGTAGTTTATCCCGGCCCGGTGATATTTTTGTTACTGAGGAACAGGAAATATTGATTTCCGATACAGGGAATAATCGTATTATTTATCTTGATGAAAATCTCAATAAGAAATATATTTTTGAGGAATATACAGCTGATGAAAACAGTTATAGTTTTAGGAGCCCTGAAGGAATATATGTGGTCAACGATAATTTATATATAGCAGATTCAGGAAACCGCAGGATCGTTCAGTTAACTATGGAAGGGGAATTTGTGCGAACAATAACCCGTCCGGAAACTGATATGGCTCCGGATATTAACTTTATACCGCGTGATGTTGCAGTTACTTCCTTCGGCCGGATATATGTAATATCTGAAGGTGATTATGAGGGTCTTCTGGAATTTTATAGAGATGGTTCTTTCAGTGGTTTTATTGGTGCTCCGGAGGTAACCCCCTCCCCGGCTGATATTTTTTGGAGACGTTTTGCAACCGAGGAACAGAGGAGAAGAGTTGCCCTGTTTTTACCTACAGAATATAATACGGTGACCATTGATGAAACAGGACTGGTAATGGCAGCTACCGGAAATGAAATAAGAAGATTAAGCCCTGATGGAACTAATGTGATTCGGGAAAGAGGATTTTCGCCCCCGATTGGTGATGTTGCTGCCGGGGACCGGGAAAATGTTCGGGCCTCATCATTTGTAGATGTTATATCCCGGGAAAATGGCCGTTACAGTCTTCTGGATCGGGTTCGAGGCCGAATTTTCACCTATGATCGGGATGGGCATTTGCTTTATGTTTTTGGAGGGCTGGGCAATAACCACCACTTATTTCAAAATCCAGCAGCAATTGATATCTGGCAGAATAAATTTGTTGTTCTGGACCGTTCTCTGGCCCGGGTGATGATTTTTAGGCCTCTGGAATACACCAGAAATATATATCAGGGTGATGATCTTTTTGCTTCTGGCAGATATGAACAGGCAGCAGAAAAATGGCACCGGGTGCTGGACAGAAACAGCAATTTTTTCGTGGCTTATTCCCGGCTGGGCAGGATAGCACTCAATAGAGATGATTATGAAGAAGCCCTGGAAAAATTCAGGCTGGGCTATGACCAGCGGGGCTATTCACAGGCTTTTATGCAGTTTAGAAGAGGAGTTATACTTGATAATTTCAGTACGATAATTTCATTATTTTTATCAATTATTGTTGTTCTTTATTTACTGATAAAATTTGATCTGCTCAATAAGCTGCTTAATACAGCCGGGCTCTACAAATATTTTTCCGGGGATACAGAAACTGCTGATCGAAAAGAATACGGGTTAAAAAATGTGATACAGAGAGTACTGTCCGGTTTAAAATATGCCCTGCACCTTATTTTTCACCCTTTTGGTGGTTTCTGGGATTTGAAAAATGAAGGCCTGGGTAATCTGCCCTCTGCAGTCATCTTATTATTTCTTTCCTGCTATATCTATATTTTTATGCGCCAGTATACTGGGTTTTTATTCAATCCGGTGGATGTCTCACAGATAAATATTCTGGTTGATGTTTTGAGTATACTGCTGCCCTTTGTGCTGTGGTCTGTAGTAAACTGGTCATTAACCACTTTAATGGATGGTAAAGGTACTTTCAAGGATATTGTCATCTATTCATCTTATTCATTGGCTCCTTTTATTATAATAAATTTTCCACTGGCAATCATAAGCAATTATATGACTTTAGACGAAGGTGCTTTTTATTACTTTATTCTGGTCTTTTCAATATTATGGTCATTAAGCCTGCTGTTTTTCGGAACGGTTGTAACTCATGACTACAGTGTTTCAAAATCCCTGGGAACAGTTATTGCTATTTTAATAGGGATTGGGACCGTTCTCTTTATTGCTCTGCTGTTTTTTAGTGTGATTAATCTGATGGTAGGTTATTTTACCACAATTTATCAGGAATTGATAATCAGGGTGTATTAAGTTATACAATTCTCCTTAAAAAAATCAGTCCTGCACCCAGAACACAAATTCATCTTTATTATTTGATCTGTGGGTCTTTAATGATTCTATTAATGATTTTATTAATGATTTTATTGTTTACTACTGGAGGGTGTTTTTTAATCGGGAGTGGGGTAAGAAGTTCAGGCAGGCTCTAAATCTGGAGGTTTATTCATATGATTAATATTAAAAATAAGTGGTATATATCTAAGAAATACTCAATTATATTAGTTTTGATTTTTACCTGTCTGTTTATTTTTTTCAGCTCCAGAATCCAGGCTGTCCCGGATGATTTTGCCATGATTTCTGAGAGCAGGCACCTGGCACTTTATCTTGAAGAAAGTACAGCTGAAATTGCCGTTAAAAATAAGGAGACCGGAAAAATATGGTTTTCTAATCCGGCCCGGGAAACCGGGGGCCGAGATTTAAGAGAAATTTTTTCAATAAGTTATAGAAATAGAGAAGGAAATGTCAGAAGAATGGACAGCTACAACCACAGTGTCAATTTTGATCAATTTGAAATAAAGCAGATAGCCGATGGAGTCAGAATTGAATTTGTGGTGGGGGATAAATATTCCGAGGTAGAGCATGTACTGCCCCAGCTGATTGAAAAAAGCAGGCTGGATCATTTCCTGGAACAGATTGAAGATGAAAATGATCGAGCAACCATCAGAAATAATTATGTATTAATTTCTCTAGAAAAAAGGGAAGAAGAACGGCCTGAACCACTGAGCAGCTTTCAGAGAACAGTGCAGAGCGTATTTGGTGATTATCATTTAATTACCCGGACAGATGATTTTCAGGAATTACAAAAACAAATAGAAAGTCTGGAGGACAGACTGGCTGAAGCTAATCGTAGTTCTGGTGAAGAGCCCGATGAAAAAATCAATGAGGAAAACAATAATGAGGTCCATGAAGAAAATAATGAGGAACCCAATGAAGAAAACAATCAGAATCCAGAAGAAACAGATGAAAAAGCAGCTATTCGGGAGGAGCTTTCTGTAAAAAAAGATCAGCTGGAAGAAAAAAGAAGGGAGTTTACCCGACACCTTTTTAATAAATTTGTGGGTGAAGTAGTGGGTGTGGGGGGGATGACAGAAGGTTACCGCCGTGATGTTGATGCTGCCGGAGATTTAGCCGCAGCCGATTTTGCCTATTTAAAAGAAAATGATGCCTATATGCTTAAGTCCGGCATTGCTCCTTTTGTTAAAAACAATATGGAAGACATTTTGGGTGAAGCGGGTTATACTATTGATGATTTGAGTACAGATCACTTCCGTTATTTTCTTGATCCTCCGGTTCCGGGGATCCAGTTTTTTGAAATACCGCTGGAAATACGATTAAAGGAAAGAAGTATAGAAGTTAATATTCCCCGGCAGGATATAAGATATCCCCAGGAGATGCCGGAAGAATATAAAATAAATTTTAATGCCGAAAATTATGAGCAGGCCATAGTAGCCGATCCCGGAGCTCAAAAAACCACTTTACAGCTTTTGACGGTTAATATACTGGAAGGACTGGGAGCGGCCACCTTTAATGATCAGGGCTATTTTATGATTCCCGATGGTTCGGGAGCTTTAATCGAATTTTCTGAGTCCCAGAGCGCTGTTTCACCCTATAACCGGCCTGTTTTTGGACCGGACTATACGGTTCGAGAAATTCGCCGAACGGCCAGTGACCTGCAGCAGATATATTTACCCGTTTTTGGGGTTAATAAAAATGGAGAAGGTCTGCTGGCAATTATTGAAGATGGTGCAGCTGCAGGTAGAATAAGAGCTGATATACCGGGCAGAACTCGGCCCTTTTACACTTTATTTTCCTCATTTGAAACAATACCTACTTTTACTTCTGATACCGGAGATGTTACTTTAAATTATCATGCCCCTCGTTTATTTAATAATGATATAAGACTCAATTATGTTTTTTTGCGGCAGGATAAATCTGACTATACAGGAATGGCCCGCTATTATCAAAATTATTTAAAAGATCAGGGGGTACTGCAAAAAACGGAGATCACCAGCATTCCGCTGTTTATGGATCTAATAGGTGCTGTGTCCCGCAGAGAAGCCAGTATGGGGATCATGCGTGATGTCTCCCGCCCGGTTACTCCCTTTGGGCAAACTTTAGAGATTATGGAAAAAATAAAGGCTGAGCAGATAGATAATGTCCACCTCAAAATGAGTGGATTTTTAGAAGGGGGCCTGCATCATAAATATCCTTCCGGAATTAACCATGAATCTGCCCTGGGCAAAACAGAAGAGCTGGAAAAACTGGTGGCTCAGCTGAAACAGTGGAATTACAATTTTTATCCTCAGGTATATCTGCAGAATGTATATAATACTTCCCTGCTGGATGGGTTTTATTCCCGTTTACATTCTGCCCGTCGTTTGAACAGACAGCAGGCCCGGATAAATTATTATGATCGGGTGCTTTTTGAAAAAATTGAAGATGAATATTATTATCTGGCCGCTCCGGGGGGTCTAAAAAATAGAGCTGAGAGTTTTTATGATAGTTTTCAGGAATATGGAATAACAGGTTTAAATCCCGGTGATCTGGCCCGGTATCTTTATGCTGATTACCGGGAAAGGGAAAAAAGATATGTGGACAGACAGCAGTCACAATTAATAATAACTGATACCCTTCATTCTTTGCAGGAGGAAAGGGGTTTGAATTTATTACTGGAAGAAGCTAATTCATATACATTTGCTTTTACGGACACATTTATTAATATTCCTCAGCAAAGCAGCAATTATAGAATTTTTGATAGAGATATTCCTTTTATACAGATAGTGCTCCAGGGTTATGCCGAATACAGCGGATTTCCCATTAATTTAGCCCCGGATAATAGAGAAAGCCTTCTAAGGAATATTGAGACAGGGGGAGGACTCCATTTCCGGCTGATGGGTAAAGATTCTTCTTTTCTGAGGAAAACAAGATTTGATCATCTTTATGATGTAGATTACCAGAGCTGGTTAAACTATATCAAGGAAACCTACCACAGGGTTAACGATGAACTGGGCCCGGCAGCAGGTCAGGCCATCGAAAAACATGAAAAACTTCAGGAAGATGTGGTTATGACTGTTTTTGAAGAGGGCACCATTATTATCGTAAATTACAGTGAAGAAGCTGTTCAAAAAAGGGGTCACAAAATAGGTGGTCAGGACTTTATTGTTCTGGATGGTGGGGAGGATTAAGAAATGGATATCAAAAAAAGGATTTCACGATTATCACTGGATCAGCGAAAATCTGTTCTCGGGATTTTGTTTACAGCTCCCTTTACAGTTGGTTTTATCCTGTTTTTATTATATCCCATCATCCAGTCTGTCATTTTCAGCCTCAGTGATTTAAGTATAGTTGAAGGAGGATATGAAATTGATTTCGTAGGATTAAGCAATTATTCGGAAGCACTTTTTATTGATTCTTATTTCCGGCGCATTTTTATAGATACTTTTATCAGGCTGCTTTTGGAGCTGCCGGCAATATTAATTTTTAGTTTTTTTGCTGCTATTTTATTAAATCAAAAATTCAGGGGGCGAATGCTGGCCCGGGTACTGTTCTTTTTACCGGTAATACTGGGAGCAGAAATAATTATTCGGCTGGGACAGGCCCATTATATGGAACAGGCCATGCAGCTGGGCCAGGGCGCTTTCTTTGACGTGGAGGCTATAGGGGAATTTTTGAATCAGCTGATGCTGCCTCCAGAACTCACTGAATATGTTCTGGCCGCTATTGATGATTTCCCGGAGATTGTCCGCTCTTCCGGGATTCAAATTTTAATATTTCTGGCTGCCCTGCAGTCAATTCCCTCTGCTCTTTATGAAGTGGCCCATATAGAAGGTGCTACCGGATGGGAAACCTTCTGGAAAGTTACATTCCCCATGGTCAGCCCAATGATACTGGTTAACTTTATTTATACGGTTATTGATACATTTACGGCTCCCGATAATCAGCTCTTGACCTATATTCAAAATATAGCCTGGGGTAGTGGTGATTATGGGATTAGTGTGGCCATGTCCTGGTTTTATTTCCTGGCTATAGCAGTACTTTTAATTATAGTTTTTGTCAGTGTTTCTCGATATGTTTATTATGAAAGTTAGGAGGCTGAAAGATGTCCGGTAGAAATGAAAAACTTATTTCCAGAAGAAGAATAAGGCTGGATAGAACGGCCAGCAGAATCTGGGCTGTTTTTAGAGGTATTTTAATTCTTGGTATTTCCTTTATAATTATCTATCCTATCTTAAATCAGCTGTCCCTTTCTTTTATGACAGCCCGGGACCTTTATGATGCCACGGTTCGTTTTATACCCCGGGAGGTAACATATGAGAATTTTGTTATTGCTTTTAATAGAATGAATTATCTGCGGGCCCTTATAAATACTTTTCTGGTTTCCAGTTTACTGGGTCTGCTCCAGCTTCTATCTTCCTTAATTATTGGATATGGATTTGCCCGTTTTCAGTTTAAAGGGTCGAATATACTATTTGCCCTGGTAATACTGTCCCTGCTAATTCCTCCATCTTTAATCATGCTGCCTCTGTTTTTAAATTTTCGCTTTTTTACAGCCTTTGGGATACTGCCCGAACCAGGTATAAATCTAATCGGCAGCAGCTGGCCGCTCGTTTTACTGGCTTTAACGGGTACTGCCCGCAGAAATGGCCTTTTTATCTTTATTGTACGTCAATATTTTAAGGGGATGTCTGAAAATCTGGAAGAAGCCGCTTATGTAGATGGAGCTGGCCCTTTGAAAACATTCTTTATGATTATGATGCCCAATGCTGTTCCTATCCTAATTATTATTTTCCTTTTTTCTTTTGTCTGGCAGTGGAATGATCTATTCTACAGCCATCTTTTTCTGCGGGGAAGTTCCCTGTTATCCTTAAATTTACAGAGAATGACCTCTGCCTACTTTCAGCAGGGAGTGGAGCCCTTTATCGACGGGGCTCATATGGCCAATGTTAGCAATGCAGCAATTTTAATGTATATTATTCCCCTGCTGGGATTGTATGCTCTTTTACAGAGCTACTTTGTGGAGAGTATTGAAAAGACGGGTATTATTGGCTAGTCTTTTCGGCTGGCCATTAATCATATATTATCGTTTCAGGTGGGAGGTGATGGTGTTCTCAAATAAGCAGGTTTGTTCTGTATGGGGAAATGGTTTTTCTGAGGGGAGTATGTTTATCACTTCTGCTGTTAAAAAATAATTTAGGAGGTTTTAAAGATGATGTATAAAAAATCAATTTTTTCAATTGTGCTGGCACTTATTTTAACTGTGGGCCTGGTTTCTTTTGCTACAGCCGCTGAAGATTTTGATCTTGGGGAACGTACGGTGAAAATATCGGGTTATCATGCCCCGGCTATGGAAGAATATTTCTTTGAAGGAGAAGGTCAGGGTCGGGTTGAGGCTGTAGAAGATGCTTTTAATATTGAAATTGAGTTTGTTGCCTATGACTGGGGAGCAGCAGAAGAAGAAGTTATTTCCAGTGTCATAGCCGGAGATCCTGTAGGAGATATTATTATTACCAATAACCGGCATATGACCACCTATGCAGCTGAGAATGCTATATTCCCTGTTGACGATCTGCTTGATGAAGACTACTATGACAGCCTGCCCGGTATGCACAGTGATATGCGTGAAATCTATTCCTCATATCAGGGAGAGGCCTACGGAATTTCCATTAACGGCAGTTTCCAGAAAAATATTGATGCCAGTAATGCTTTTGGCTGGATGTATAATAAAGATATGTTCCGGGAAGCAGGTCTGGATACCCCAGGAGAACTTTTTGCCAGAGATGAATGGACCTGGGAAAGAATGCGGGAAAAAGCAAACATTCTGACCCAGGATATAACCGGTGATGGTGAAATTGATGTCTGGGGTGTAGGTATGAGATTAAACCCCTATCCTGTGGGTCAGGAGATAATGGTTTATTCCAATAATGGCAATATTTACCGGGAAATTGACGGCAGGCAGGTATATTCACTTAATGAAGAAAAAGGTGTTGAGACCTTCCGTTTTCTGCGGGATCTTATTGAGATTGATAATGTAATGGGAGGAGCGGATGTTGAAGGATATCCGGCCCGGGATGAATTTAATGCTGAAAATGTGGCCCAGATTCCCGTTGAATTGATGGGTTATCCCCATCATGTTGATGATGTTGATTTTGATGTGGGCTGGACCCTGCTTCCTAAAGGTCCTCAGGCTGAAGAATATGTTGCTCCTATGTGGTCAGTAGATCTGGCAGTACTGCCCACCGGAGTTGAAGACCGGGAGGCCCTGGTGGAAATAACAAATATGCTGTTCCAGACTACTTCTGAATATAGGGATCTGGATGCATATGATCAGGATATACTGGCCGCCTTCACACCCTATGCAGCTGATCAGGAATCTCTGGATGCCATAAGTAAAATGCTGGAAGTCGGAATCCCCTTTGATTTCCTGATTGGGGCAGCTGAACAGGAGCTATTTGAAGCAGTAATTGATGCCACTTTTGAAGATCGTTCTCCCCAGGCAATTCTCGATGAAGTAGAACCCAGTCTGCAGTCAGCAATTAACAGTCTGTTAAATTAAGATTTAAATAATTGAGAATGTAAAACGAAAACAGGATCATGATTAAATAAATGATTAAATACAGGAAATAAAGAATATGAAGAATAAAAACATGGTTAACCAGAATAAATTCTGGTTAGGAAATTTAATATTTGAATGTTAAAAGAAAGGGATCTGCATCCCCGGGGGATGCCTTTCCCTTTCTTTAATAACATATTAACTGTTTAATCTTGACAGATATCATAAAATAAAGTGGCTGGAAGTGATGAGTTAAAAAATTATTTTATATTTTAATTAAGGTCCGGATACAGAAACACACATATCCGGAGGGGAAAGGATGAGGATCATGGAGTATGTTAGAGATATTTTTTTGATGCTGATTGTTTTTATATTATTCTATATGATTTTCTCACCGGTGCTGGAAGCCCGGCAGATAAAAATCAGCCGAATTGAAAAAATGCCGGAACAACCTGAGCCCTTTGAGATAAGGGACTGGAAGCAAACAGCCCGGGAGTATGATGAATTTTTATATGATTTTGAACAGCAGGGAGAGTATCTGCCCTTAATTAGATGGCGTGATAATAGGATTAATTTTCAGCTGGATACCCCCTGGATTCCTTCCTATGTGGGGGGCGAGGGAGGAGGAGAAGCCATAAATGTTATAGCTTCGGTTCTGGGAGCTTCGCTGGCCGGTATAGACAAAAGTGAACAGCAGGGCCAAAACTGGGTTATTAAACAGAAAGAATTTTTTAATGAAGCAGATGAGAAAAATTTAATATTAAATCATCCCCGGGCCCGGACCGGAGGAAGTTTCTGGTATGAAATTTTTCCGGGTATATTATTTTACAGTCTGGTAGACCTATATCCCGATACTTCCAGACAAAAGACCCCCACCATTTCCGGCCGGAAGGCTCTCAGTATGAAAGATATGATGTATCAGTCAGCGGAAAAATTTCGGGAAGCTGTTTATCATATGGCAGAAAAATCGGATAAACCTAATTTTAACTGGACCGGTTTTGATTTTGGTAAAATGGAGCCGGTCTATAATGGAGTCTGGAGGGAACCAGATGGGGCGGCCGGTATTGCCTGGCTGCAGTATGCCGCCTATCAGAAATTTGGTGAGCAGAATTTTCTTGAGGGTGCTGAATTGTCGCTTAATTTTCTGGAAGATATTGACTATAATCCAATGTATGAAATTCTTTTGGCCTATGGGGCCTATACTGCTGCCCGGATGAATGCAGAACAGGGGTTTGATTATGATCTGACCAGGTTTATAAACTGGTGTTTTGAGCCATCAGATACCAGAAGTGGGTGGGGGATAATTGTTGATCAGTGGGGAGATTTTGATGTTTATGGACTTCACGGCAGTACCACCGATAGAAATGGTTATGCTTTTGCCATGAATACATTCCAGATGGCGGGAGCCCTGCTGCCCATTGTCCGTTATGATACCCGATATGCTGACAGCTTTGGTAAATGGATGTTAAATCTGGTGAATAGTGCCCGTCTGTTTTACGGGAAATATCATCCGGCCGAACATCAATCTTCTGATTTTTGGTCCGAATATCCGGAAAGTATTTTGGCCTATGAGGGTCTTAGAAAAAGGGGGCCGGTTACTATTCCCATTGGCAGACAGGTTAGTCCCTATGTGACAGGAGATGCTGTTCGGGAAAACTGGGCTCCAACAGATATTGGTTTATACGGCAGTTCTCATGTTGGGATACTGGGCGGTATTGTTAACAAAACAGCTCATGATAAAATATTAAAATTGGATTTATTAAAAACCGATTTTTTTAATAATTCTGCCTATCCCACCTATTTGTATTATAATCCCTATCCCGAAGAAAAAATGATTAATCTTGATCTTCCCCAAAGGACAGGCCAGTTTGAACAGACAGAGGAATTTTCATTATATGATGTGGTCAGCAAGAAATATATTGAAAAAAATAAATCCAACAGAGCAGAGTTTATTATCGAACCCCGTTCTTCAGTGGTATTGGTGGTTGTACCAGCTGGCGGGACAGAAGAAATTATAAAGAGCCAGAAACTGGTTGAGGGAACAGTTATTGATTTTAACTACGAAAAGGCAGAGTAAAGAAAAGGCAGAGCAAATAACATTTTTTGCTGTTTAATAATAGAATGTATTTTATAGAGAGGTGTAGAATAATTATGCTAAAAAAGAAGATAAATCCGGAAAGCTGCCAGACCCAGCTTGTAAATTTTAACAGTCAGCATGTCCAGGATGCAGAGATTCTCGAATTTAGAGGTACAGGAAGCAGAGATGTATATAATCCTTCAATTCCTTTTGAAAATCAAAAGGAAACCCTGATTGCCGGTCGGGTCGAAGAAAGGGACAGTGAATTTTCTCAGGTTAAGTTTTTTAGTCCCTCTTCTGAGAAGGAAACTGTCTGGCGGATAAGAAAGGATCTCCCTTCATTTGAACTGCAGGATCCTTTTGTGACCCGGGTAAATAATCAGCTTGTACTGGGAGGAGTTAAATTAATCACCTCTAAAAGTGGTGAAATTGAAAGCTGGGTTACCGAGTTTTACCGGGGACCTTCTGTGGAGGAATTAACTTATTTTGCCCGGGGACCCGAGCATATGAAAGATATAAGGATACTGGAACTTAAGAGTGGGAAAATTGCTCTTTTTTCCCGTCCTCAGGGTCAGAAAATGCTGGAAAAATACGGCAGGATTGCGGGAATCGGATTTACGCTGATTGATGGTCTGGATGAACTAAAGCCGAAAATAATTAACAGGGCCCCTCTGCTTGAGTATCCCTTTACTTCCGAGGAGTGGGGGGGATGCAATAATCTTTATGAACTTGAAAACGGACTGATAGGAATTATAGGTCACAAAGCTTATTATGATAAAGAACAGAACAAACATTATTACGGTATTGCCTTTGCACTGGATCCGGAGACCGGCAAATTTACTCAAAATAAAATCATTATTACCAGAGACTGTTTCCCGGAGGGGCCGGCTAAATCTCCGGAACTGGAGGATATTATATTTACTTCAGGAATAATCAGAAAGCAGGACAATAAGGCTGTGCTTTATACGGGTCTAAGTGACTGTCAGGTGGGCAGAGCAGTTATAACTGATCCTTTTCTGGAATATGAGAAGCTATAACAGGTATAAAATAAACTGAACTTTTTGTTAGGGTCTTTTTAAAAATATTTTTGTTAATATTTATCTTCGACATAACAGTAATTCTCAGAAGTTATTTTTTACAAATACCTTTCAAAAAATACAAAAAGAAAGTTTTTTGGAAAAATCCAGGAAGTTGAAATACACTGCTATTTGAGAGGATTCGAATTATTTTTAGAACACAGAAACAACCCAGAAATAAAAATGAGCCTTTTGTTAAAATTTAAATTAAAACTTTTGTCCTTATCTGTTCAATAATGCAAAAGTTTTATCACATATATAAGTAAAGGGGAGCAGTCATGATTATTTCAAGATAGAGGGATGATTATTTAAGGACGGCATTAATAATTATTTATGGACCCGGTTTGTACTGTCCAGAACCGGACAGCTGTTTCATTTTCAATTGCAAATTAGAGTCTGTATATCATATAATGGAATATGGAATTTCTGATAAAAATGAAGGAGGCTGTTTAATGGGTACGACAATTGAGGATGTAGCCAGGGAGGCTGAAGTTTCTACCGCTACAGTTTCCCGGGCTTTTAATAAAAAGGAAGGTATAGCACCTTCAACCAGAGAAAAAGTTCTAAAAGCAGCCCGCAGATTGGGGTATCATAATTCTGCGGGAACTGATATCAAAAGTGTAGGTGTTATATTCAGCAGCCGGCTGGAGGGATTGACCACCGATCCTTTCTATGGCCAGGTTATGGAAGGCCTGGAAAAAGGGTTAAACAAAACAAAATTTGATCTTTTTTTCAAGACTATTTCCGGTGTATATGAAAAAGATTATCAGATGCTGAACAGGCTGGTTAATGATGATGAACTTAGTGGACTGATTTTAATTGGCCATGAAATGAGCAAAAAGTTTATTATGGAGCTTAAAGAAGCAGAAATTCCTGTGGTACTGGTTGATAATGATTTATGGGATGAAAATATTGACTGTGTGGTTAATGATAATATGGGTGGTGCCAAAAGAATTGTTTCTCATTTAATAGACAGCGGCCGCCGGAGAATTGGTTTTATTGGTGGGCCCCTGACTCATGCTTCACTGGAAAAAAGGTATATTGGATTTAAACAGGCCCTTAAAGAAAGTGGTGTTGAGAAAGACAAAGATTTTATTACATTTTGCACCCCCACTTTTGATGCTGAAGATGGGTATCGGGCCGCCTCAGAGATGCTTGATTTTAATGAAAAACAGCCGGATGCTTTATTTGCAGCCAATGATATGCTGGCCTGTGGTACGGCCCGGGCAATTTCAGATAAGGGTCTGAATATTCCGGATGATATTGCTCTGGCCGGATTTGATGATATTAGGATTTCTTCTTTAATGAACCCCTCTCTGTCCACAGTGCGTATTTTTAAAAAAGAGATGGGCCAGCTTGCGGGTTTTAGATTGAATAATTTGATTAATGGGATAAATGATAAGCCCATCAAACTTGTTGTTTCAGTGGAAACAGTAATCAGGGAGTCTACTAATTCAGGTTACAATATATAATAATTTACTATCAGGACATTTGTTCTCCCCTGCTCAATTCTACACTTTTTGTATTAAATATATGGTGAGGACAAATGTAATGTTTGCTAATGTGGACTAATTATACTGTTAAAGACCGGACAAATATCCGCATTTTCATTTGTTTAAATTATATATTGCTGTATTATTCAGGAAGCAAGGAGGCAAAATATGCTGAGCAGACGGACCGGGAACTATATGGTCTGCTTTATTGCATTTTTATTTGTTTTTTATGTTTTTATATCTGCATTATTTGGAGCCGGGGTAAAGGCCGATGAAGTGCTGGATTTTACTGTACTGCATACCAATGATGAGCATTCAGCCCTGGTTCCTCATTCTCCTGCTGTTGATTATCATCCGGAGAAAAACGATCCGACAGTGGGTGGTCTGGCCCGTCTGGCGGGAGCAGTTAATTCAATCAGGTCTAAAAAAGAGGAGGGCAAGGAACCAGTTGTTCTGCTGTCGGCCGGTGATTTTTTAGGAGGAACTCCTTTTGCCTGGCTGAACTACAGGAATGAAGCCCCTGAATTGAGTATTTTCCAGGAGATAGGTTATGATGCTGTTACTATCGGCAATCATGAATTTGATTACGGTACTGAAGGTCTATTGAGGTATTTACAGGCAGCAGGGTATCCCGAAAAACAGGATCAATTACCCCTGGTAACCTCCAATATAATACCACATGAAGACCATAAATTGAATGATATGGGTTTCCAGAAAACTATGATTAAAGAGCTGGAAAATGGCTTAAAACTTGGGCTTTTTGGTCTAATAGGTGAAAATGCTGTTGAAGTTACACCCCGGTCTGAAGGGGTTAGTTTTACCGACCAGACAGAAACTGCCAGAAGAAAAGTTAATCAGCTGCAAAAAAAAGGGGCTGAAATTATTATATTGATCTCCCATTCCGGACTCCAGGAAGAGCAGGAGCTGGCCTCACGGGTGGAAGGAATTGATCTAATCATTGGGGGACACAGTCACGATACAATTGAGCAGCCCCGGAGGGAAGGAGATACTATTCTGGTTCAGGCGGGATCTTCCCTGGAATTTCTGGGTTTTTTAGAGCTCAGCTATGATCGTAAACGGGAAGTACTTAAAACCAGAAATACTGATAATCATAACCCTTTTCTGGTCCGGCTGGATGACAGTATAACTCCTGATCCGGTAATAAAGAAAATGACTGCAGATTATACAGAACAATTAAACAGCTTTATAGCTGAGATGACCGGGGGCCAGATCACGGATGTTTTTGAACCACTTGCTCATTCTTCTTTTTCGATTACCAATCGAGCTCCATTACTGGAATCTCCTCTGGGTAATTTGATTACCGATGCTATGAGACTCATAACCGAAAAGGAGCTTGATGAGGAGGTTGATTTTGCTTTCCAGGCCTCAAATTTGATACGGGGTCATGTTTATCCCGGGAGTACAGAGTGGGGCCGGGATAAAATCTCGTTCTATGACCTTGTTCTGGTGGCCAGTATTGGGGCCGGATATGATGATTATCCCGGGTTTCCTCTGGCTTCTTTTTATATAACCGGGGAAGAACTGCGGCGGGTGCTGGAGATATCAGCCCTGCTGCCTGAATATATAGGCTCTAGTTACTTTTTTCATGTATCAGGTCTGCGCTACAAATTTCATCCCGGACGTACGGTTCTTTTTAATATCCCGATGATTGATTTTCCGATTCCTTCTATGCGTTCGGTTATTGATGCCGAACAATATACAGGCCAGGGAATACAAACTGGAGAAGAGGAATATGAAGAACTGCCTCTGCGTGAAGAGGAGCTTTATCATGTGGTTAGTGGTTATTATCTCCTTTATTTTGTACCACTCCTGGGTGATATTTATTCTCCACTGGAGATCAAGATCAGAGATGAAGAGGGTAATCCGGTTGACAGCCTGGAGGACACAATTATTGAAAAAAATGACCGTGAGCTTAAATTATGGGAGGTGCTTGCAGAATATACAGCAAATATAAATGAGTATGAAAATACTAATGAAAATAACCCGGCTCAGGTACCGGAATATTATTCTACCACTCAGGGTCGGGCTGAAAAAGAGATAAAGGCTTATGAAATTGTCGGTGGTTTTTCTGCTTCATATTTTAATAATCAGCTGCAGCCAATTGATTTAGAAGCAGATATAATCCTGGAGAATAGTTATGGATTTTATGCCGGCCTAAGACATGAATTGCTGCATCGTATAAGTGTTCAGGCTTTTTATGAAAGATCGGGAAAAAACAGTCAGGATTATAGATTTAGCCTTCAGGGCCTGGTCGGTACAGCTGTTCTGGATTTGATCCAGAGAAAAGGATCTAATTTTTACCTTAAGGGAGGTATAGGTTATTATACGGGAGAGTATTATGATTTCGACCAAAAAGAGGAGTATTCCATTTCCCATACTCCGGGTATAAAGCTGGGCCTGGGGGTAAAAGATGAACCGGGTATTTTCAGCTTGACCGGGGATATCTTTTACCGGTATTTAAAACCTGAATTTATCGGTGAAGATAAATCCGGTACTGTGGATCTGTCCGGAATCATAATTCAGGGAGGATTGGAATATACTTTTTAAAGTAAAAAATGTAATATATATTGAATTAAGTTCAGTTTTATGTTAATTTATATTCATAATATTTTTATTAAGAAAGGAGGATTACAGGTGCAGGAGATAATTGCGATACTTCTTATAATCTTGCTGCTGGGTTTTGGTTTTGCGGGCAGTTTTAGAGTTGATTTTGTTAATCTAATAGAAGATGCAGAAGAAGTCGAAGAGAGGATTGAGGGAAATCAAAGATACAGCCTGCAAAAGGAAGGACGAGAAGATATATCCCGTACCTTTCGGGCTATTACCGGATCTTCAGAAGTAAATCTGACCACGGATAGAGGTAATATTTTTGTGCTTTTTAAAGACAGAATATCTGGTAATGCGGGTGTGAATATAAAGTCACGGAGAGGGGATATCACCCTGAAATTTGAGGAGAATATCTCGGGAGCAGCCCGGGTTAATATTCAATCTGATACAGGAGATATATTGTTTTTAAATCGAGAATCAGAAATAAGAAATTTTATAAATGATGGTAAAATCAACGTCAGCACCGGGGGTAATATTAACTATAGGCCATAAGATTTACACTGACTTTTAATTTTTTAAAAAATAGCAAAAAAATTATTAAATGGGTTTTGAAATTGTAGTTGAATAAAAAATGCAGGGAAACAGGTATTATATGTTGAATTATATTATTAGAGGTAGTTTATTTGAAAAAAGTTTTTTTGCATAAATTATTTTAGGCAGGGCGTCAGGCCTGTAAAAGATTTTTTCGAATAGATGCAGGATTAATAATTTATTTTATTTACATGAATCATCAAAAATCATCAATAATCATGAATAATTTTGACTATAATAATATTTAGTGAGGGATGGGTATATGAGATTATTTAATAAAAGGGGTGCCAAAGATCTGGGTATTGATTTGGGTACCTCAAACACTTTAGTATTTCAGAAAAATCAGGGAATAGTGGTTCGGGAACCTTCAGTAGTGGCTTTCAATGATAAAAACAAAAAAATTCTGGCTGTGGGCCATAAGGCCAATGAAATGATTGGCCGGACTCCGGGTAATATTAAAGCTATTAAGCCGATGAAAGATGGTGTTATTGCAGATTTTGAAATTACCGAAAAGATGCTGAAATATTTCATCAACAAAAATAACAAAAAAAGCAAATTTTTTAAACCCCGGGTTATTGTCTGTATTCCTTCCGGTTCCACCGATGTGGAGAAACGGTCGGTGCTTGATGCTGCCTCTGAAGCAGGGGCCAAAGAAGCTTTTTTAATTGAAGAAGCAATGGCTGCTGCAATGGGTGTTGGTCTGCCGGTACAGGAACCAATTGGTAATATGGTGGTTGATATTGGAGGAGGAAGTACTGAAGTTGCTGTTATTTCACTGGGAGGAATAGTAAACAGCAAAGTTATCAGAGATGGTGGCAACAGAATGGATGAGCAAATCATACAGCATATTAAAGAGGAATATAATTTAATGATCGGTGAAAGAACCGCTGAGGAAATCAAAAAAGAGATTGGGACGGTTTCGTTAAGCAGTTCTCAGGAAAGCAAAGAGATTCGTGGTCGGAATATAGTTGAAGGTCTGCCCAAAATTGTCAGTATTGATGCAGAAGAGATTAAAAAAGCACTGCAGAGTACAACTGATAATATTATTTCAACTATAAAAATTGTTCTGGAAAATACACCTCCGGAATTATCATCGGATATTATTAATAATGGTATTATTTTAACCGGGGGGGGAGGTCTGCTGACAGGGCTGGATGAACGAATTAAAGCAGAAGTGGACATTGAAGTTCATCTGTCTGAGAGCCCCCTTGATTCAGTTGCCAAAGGGACAGGTATTGCCCTGGAGGAGATTAACACCCTAAGCAATACTTTAATATCTGAGGGAGATTATTGATAAAAAGGTGCAGGGGGTATATGCAAAGCATAAAAAAACTACCCCTTATACATTATGATAATTGAAGCAGACGTGTATTAAAGGGGTAGAAAAATTTATTTTTTAGTTTTATCCTGGTTGTGTATTCGCAATTTTTGTTTAAAGCAGCTTTGATATTTGCTGACTACACTGTCCTTTACTTAAATATGTCATCCAGCAGAGATTGAGCTGGCTCATTTACAGCTTCTATTGAAGAAACAGCACTTTCTCCACCCCATATTATTGAAGAAATTGCAGAACCCACCGGAGTATCTCCTTCCCAGAATGAACCCAGAATTCCTTCAGCTGCATAAACCTCGCCCGACCAGTTTTCTTCTCCATCCATAAATGCTTCATAAGAGACCCGATCAGGAGAAATATCGGTATAATATTCTTCTGAATCTTCGATGGCTTCTTCGACCGGCCACAGGAAGTGATGCAGGGCAACCAGACCTTCGGGATTGGCAGAAGAAGCGGGCAGGAAATAACCCTCTACTGCAGAAGAGGGGAACCGATGTCTTTCGGCATGAGGGCCACGGGGATAAGGAACTACACTAAAGGTGTCTTCCATTTGTTCCGGCAGCTGCTCTATCTGCCACTGCTCCAGACCAGCCATGGCTCTGTTGCCGGCAATAAATTCGGGTGCTCCCCATTGACCATCTGCTATTTCCAGTACCTCATTCCATTCATATATTTTTTCCAGAGCATATACTGCCTGTTCTTCTCCCAGGGTGAAAACTCTTTCCTGATCTATTTCTCGGGTTATACGGCCATCATTGGCAAGTAAAAAGAAAATAGGGTTGGTTTCATCCAAACCATACTGGTCAATTACACCATCACCTGAGGTATCCCGGGTAGCCTGTATAGCTAGTTCTTCCATTTTATCCCAGGTCCATTCATCATTTTCCCATAATTCGTCCAGAGGAGTTAAATTTTCTCTTTCGAAAAGATCTACGTTCCAGACAAAATAACCTGTAGGTAATCCTCCGAGACCAAAACTGTATTTTTCATCTTTTATTGAAAAAACATCAGCTATTTCCTGGGCTGATCTGGTAAGACCTGCATAGTATTCCTCGGGCAGAATAAGATTTAAAGGATAAAGAGCACCTTGAGCTGCCATAGGCCAAAATTGTACATGGGGCAGCATCCAGACATCATAATCTGCTTCTCCCCCCATTAATCGGCTGGTCATGGTCTCTCTTAATTCATCTCCCCAGGGCAGTTCCAGTAATTCTATGGAGCCAATGTTGAAGCGTTCTTTAGCTTCATCCAGCCTGCCGGCATAATCTCCACCTTCTTCAAATGCTCCAAAAGGATTATACCAGAGGACATAGGTTACTGTAGCTCCTCCAAAATCAAGATCATCCTCATCAAATTCATCAACCGGATTAAAAGCCGACAGTGTCCCCGATATAGCAAAGGCCGCAACAACTAAACAGACGAATATCTTCAACAATAAGACCCTTTTCATAAAGCATACCTCCCATTTTAATATTTCCTGCTTTATTATTATACTTCTATAAGCTGGGGAAAATTCCTTTAAAAAATTAAAAAAATTTACAATTTATAAATATTTCAAGAGGGAAATAATATATTATAAATTCATGAGATTAGCGAGATTTTCGAGAAAGCAATTTGAAATAATTCTCAAGCTGAAAATATTTGACTTTTCATAATAAATAGAGTATAATTTTTCTAAGGTTAAGTATAATTTTTTAAAAAATATTTATGGTAACGTATTCATAAATATTTTAATTTCAATAGAGCAATTTGTCTTCTACATAGTACTGTTTTTAACCCGGGAAGAAATTATTTTTTAATGAAGTTAATGAATATGATGTGAGGAGAATTATTATGGTTAATATTAAGGACGTGGCAAAAAAAGCTGATGTTTCAGTGAGTACAGCTTCCAGAGTATTAAGAAGTGAAGGTTATTTTTCAGAAGAAGCTGAAAAAAAAGTAAAAAAAGCAGCTAAAGATTTAAATTATAGGGTTAATTATATAGGTAAAAGTTTAAAATCTAAAAAATCTAAAGTAATTGGCCATTTAAGTTTTGGCAGCTATTCATCTCCTTTATTTGAAAGAATAGCGAGTGGAATTAACAATGAAGCTTATAAAAATGATTATCAGATCATGACAGCCAGCCCTGTACCTGATAGCCCTATTAGCACTGCTGATGTGGTAAATCATATTGATATTTTACTGGGCAGACAGATTGATGGTTTGATTTTGGTTTCTCCTCATTATAAACATATGAATAAAATAATTGAGATTTTATCTAAAGAGGATGTACCTTCAGTTATAGTAGAAAACCCAATTGGGGTTAAAGGAATGAATAAGGTGATAGTTAATCAAAAAAAGGGAGTTAGTAGAGCTGTCAACTATCTGATAGAAGAGGGGCACAGAAAAATTGTTTATATAGGAGTAAAAAATAAGCAGACAGAACCTGAATACAAAGATAAAAATATACAGGCTCGGAGACTTCAGGGTTATAAAATTGCTATGCAAAAAAACGCTTTAGAATTAAATTCAAAATATATCATATTGGAAGAAGATTATTCTTTTGAGTCGGGGAAAAAAGCTGCAAAAGAGTGTTTTGATAACCTGCAATTGGATCCAACTGCCATTCTGGTCACCGGAGAGATTATGAGTATGGGGGTAATCCAGGAATTATATGAAAGAAACTATCGTATTCCCGGGGATATATCCATTATAAGTACTGACGATCTTTTTGCTTCCTATCTTTATCCTCCGATCACTTCTATTTCTCAGCCTTTTGATGATTTAGGTCGAAAAGCTGTTGAATTGATTTTAGAACAAATAGATGAAAAAAATAAACAAGTTTTGAAAGAGATAATATTAGAAATGACCCTTGTTAAGAGAGGATCTGTTAAAAATATAAAATAGTCAATGTGTTTTCTTATCTTTGTTAATATTTCAGGGGTGAATAATATGCTCGAATTTTTTTTAAATTAATATTTATTGTGATATTTGTTTTTATTTTCTTTCCAGCTGTGACTGGGGCTGAAACCTGGCATTTTAATCCTCAATTATTCAGATTACAGGATGAACCGGAGTTAAATTTATCATTTCTGAATGAAGATAAAGCTGGTGAAAAAGGTTTTATTGAATTAAGTGAAGATGGTAACAGTTTTGTTCTGGGAAATGGTGAAACAGTTCATTTCTGGGCGGTAAGTACGACTGTTCAACAAAATACCCCGCGTCATCTGGAAGACCAGGCCCGTTTTCTTGCGCAAAGGGGAGTAAATTGACAAATGTTACTAGATATAGCAGCAAACACTATTTTTTATGCTAATATAATTGACTTTTTTAAAAAAATGAATTATAATTTATTTATACAATACATGGTAACGTATTCACATATTTTATAAATTACATATGTTCTTAATGGGAACAGGAGGTACTGTAATTTGAATTTTTCTTTTTATTCAAAATTGAAATATAAAAATCCATCAGCTGCTATATTAATTTTGTTAGTGCTTATTTTATTTTTTTTAATTTTTAATAATAATGCTGGTGCAGTGACTTATGAAAGTTATAGTTATAATTTTTGGGGTGAAGTCATATCCAGCCCCCATGCTTTTATTCCTTACAAAGTACTTGGAGGAGATGATCTGGGGATAGAAGTTTTTGATAGACCGGAAGATATTCATACTGATGAAAATAATCAAATATATGTAGTGGACAGACGTAATGATAGAATAATTCATATTGGGGAAGATTATCAGCTGGTGCGGGAGATAAATGAATTTTATCATGATGAAAAAGGAAAACAGGATACCTTTGATAACCCTACTGGAATCGCAGTGGATGTCAATAATGATATTTATGTAGCCGATCGTGGTAATAATAGGGTAGTTCATCTGAGAGAAGATGAGACTTTGAAACAGGAAATTATATTGACTGATGAAGATGAAATGATCCGCGAGGGATTCAATTTTAGACCATTAAAACTGGATGTTGATCATACTGGAAGGATTTTTGTAATTAGTGAGGGTGAATATGAAGGTCTGCTTCTCTTTTCACAGGAGGGGGCATTTGAAGGTTTTATAGGGGCTCCTTCAGTTACTCCTGATCTTTTTGATTATTTCTGGAGAAATATTGTTGCTACTGAGGCTCAAAGGGATAGAATGGCACTCCATATTCCAATTCAGTTCAATAACTTACATGTTGATTCTTCTGGATTTATCTTTGCAGTAGCTTCAGGAGGAACTGGATATGTGGCCCAGGAAGAACTTATCAGGAGATTAAATCCCGGTGGAGAGGATGTTTTAAGAAGGGAAGGTTTTCATGCTCCTATTGGTGAGGTAGAATATACCAGGGTTCAGGTGGGAGCCATATTTGTTGGGATTGGAGCATCTAGATTCATAGATATTACCCATAGGGATGATGTTGATATTTATAGTGCCATGGATAGAAGAAGAGGGCGGATTTATACTTACGACAATCAGGGTCGTCTGCTGTACACTTTTGGCGGTCAGGGGGATAACAAAGGAGTTTTTAGAGAGCCGATAGCCCTGGAGTATTTGAATGATGGCCGCATGGTGGTTCTGGATAATCGGACAGGATTATTAACATTTTTTAGGGAGACTAACTATGCCCAAAATTTTCATCAGGCTATGAATTTGTATAATGATGGCCGTTATGATAATTCATATAATATGTGGAAACAGACATTAAGAAAAAATATAAATCATCCTTTGATTCATACCTATTTGGGATTATCATTATACAGAATGGAAGAGTATAATGAAGCACTAACCCATTTTCGTTTAGGCCAGGATAGAAATAATTATTCCCGTGCTTTTGAATATCATCGCAGAGAGATTATTAGAGAGAATTTTGATCTAATAATATATATTTTATTGTTTTTTACAGTAGTTTCAGTAGTGGTATACAAATTCAGAGTTCTGGATAAAATTTCCCGTAAAGTTGTGGCAGTAACTGCAGAAACAACAGCAGATATAACTGAAGATAACTTATCGGAACAAAAGTCGGTTAAAAAAATCAAATATTTTTTAATAAAAACATTTAATGGTTTGAAATATGGTGGACATGTAATATTTCATCCTTTTGATGGTTTCTGGAGTCTAAAACATGAACGAAAGGGTAATCTGCTTTCTTCTCTGGTAATTTTAATAATATTTTTACTTAGTTATTTGCATCACAGAATTTATTCAGGTTTTTTGTTTAACGAACTCAACCTGGCAACTATTAATATATTCAACGAGATAATAAGTGTGTTAATTCCTTTAATGTTGTGGGTGATTGTCAACTGGGCTTTAAGCACTCTCCTGGATGGGAAAGGAACTCTTCTGGATATTTTTAATGCAGTAAGTTACTCATTAGTTCCTTTTATATTGGTTAATATACCCCTAACAATCATTAGTGAATTTTTATTGCTGGAAGAGGCAAGTTTTTATTACTTTTTTGCAGTATTATCAGTTTTTTGGTGTTTTGGTCTAATATTTTTTGGTTTGTTAGTTATTCATGATTATACACTAAGCAAAAATATATTTTTAACAATCTTTACAATAATCGGAATGGCTTCGTCAGTATTTATTGGTTTATTATTTTACAGTGTTATAGAATTGATGTTTACTTTTGTACATGAAATTTATGTTGAAGTTGTTTATAGATATTAGGGAGTGAAAGATAAAATGAAGAAATTAGTTTTGATCCTGATAATATTTTCTGCTCTGTTTATACCAGAACTATCAAGAGCAGATTTATCACAGATGGAATTAAAAACAGAAAATTCTTATCTGAAATTATACATGAACAATGAAACAACAGAACTGGCAGTCCAGGAAAAAAGAAGCGAAAATATCTGGTATTCAAATCCCCAGGATTTAGATGAAATGGAGGAAATAGCTTCTGGAAATCGCAGGGAAGCTATGGAATCACAGCTCGAAATTCAAATTTTCAATCCCGCCTCTTCATATCGGAACACAAATTCCCATAGTATAGAGTATAATCAGTATGATATTAAACCAATAAATGATGGTGTTCAGGTTGATTATATTATAGGTGCCCAATGGAAAGATGATGATTATTTGCCCGATTTGTTAAGTGAGGAAGTTTTTGAAAATGCTTTTCTAGAAGGACTGGCTGAAGATGAGCATGATACTTTTCTGGATAATTATGAACTAATTACATTATATGAAAAAGAAGATACTGATAAAGAGGAAGAATTTAGTGTCTCAGGGGTGAATGAAGAAGATGTATTTGGAAATTACCGGGTAAGAATATTTGATGAATCATTAACCTCTCATGATAAAGAAGAAATTATCTATGATTTTTTACAGACAGTGGTTGGTTATATTGAAGATATGGAGAGTGTAAATGATTTGACTCCTGATAGATTATCAGTATTTGAAAATGAAAATATTTATGTAAAACAGGATATCCTGGGGTTTGTGGAAGATGATTTGATCGATCTTTCCCGCAATATGGGGAATGAACCATCACAATTCACAGAAATGTTTCAAAATTATATGCTGGACCCACCAGCAGAGGCTGTAGACATATATCATGTTTCGGTACAATATATTATTGATGGTAAAGATTTTAAAGTTAGAATACCTGCGGAAAAGATTCAGTATCCGGAAAATTTAGAAGACGAAGAAAGAGACTATTTTCCTTTGAGCAGAATTAATGTATTACCTTTTTTTGGAGCAGCAAATAAAAATGAAGAGGGTTTTATATTTGTCCCTGATGGAAGTGGAGCATTAATTGAATTAAATAATGATAGGTTATATGCCCAGGCTTATCGAAAGCGTATTTTTGGCTGGGATAATGCAAATTTTAGGAGGACAATGAGAAATCATCCGGAGAAAATTCATCTACCAGTTTATGGATTGAAAAATAGTGATGGGGCATTTTTGGCCATAATTGAAGAAGGGCAGGCACTGGCTCGAATTTATGCTGATATAGCAGGAAGAACTAATTCCTATAATACTGTGTATCCTGAATTTACACTGCGTAATTATACTACAATGGATCTGGGAGATCATGTGGATGGAAGCAGAATGCATGTGTTTCAGAGAGAACAATATGTTGGGGACCTGCAAATTCGTTATAGTTTTATTTCAGGAAAAGATACAGGTTATGCAGAGATGGCCAATTATTATCAGGAATATCTTAAAGAGAAATATGATCTCACAAAGATCGATGAATCAACCGGAAGCTCTCTATATTTAGAACTTGTGGGAGCTATTTCCAGGGTGGAACAGGTGTATGGTATACCCCGGGAGACAGCAGTTCCTCTAACCAGCTATCAACAGGGAGAAAAAATCATTCAACATCTGTTAGATGAGAATATTACAAATTTAAAGGTCCGCTACCTGGGGTGGTTAAAAGGAGGAAAAGAACATTATTATCCTGAACAAGCTATTTTAGAAAAAGAACTGGGCAATTCTGAACAGATGGCTTATTTTAGTAAATTTTTGGCTGATAATAATATACCTTTTTACCCTCATGTAGATTTTTTACATGTACATCAAAGCAGAATTCTGGATGGCTTTAGTGTTAGACAGGATAGTTCTCGGACTCTAGATCGAAGAACTGCCCGAAAATATGATTATCATCCGGGAACATTTGCTCTTATTAATGATAAATTTTCATATGTTTTATCACCCTCCAGACTAAACTCTGTGATAACCGGTTTTTTGAATAATTGGGGAAATCCAGCAGCAAATGCTCTTTCTGTTGATTTAGGTTCCTATATTAATTCTGATAACAGGCTTGATGTTGATAGATTTATGAATCGTCAGCAATCCCTGAAGATTATAGAAGGGGAGTTAAACAGAATTTCCACTGAACATAATATGGATTTAATGGTGGAAGAAGCCCATTCTCCAGCTTTAGGTGTGTCAGAAAATATATTATATACACCTCCCACTTCTACAGAGTATAATATAATCGATCGAAGTGTTCCCTTTTATCAGATCGCTCTTTCTGGATATTACAATTATACTCTGGAACCTATCAACCTGGCTGTAGAATATGATGAAAATATTTTGCGAACTTTAGAAACAGGAGCTTCCCTGCATTATAAGATTTTTTATGAAGATAATTCTGAGGTTATAGAAACAGATTTTGATCATCTTTACTCGGCTAATTTTGCTGATTGGGCATCCGATATAAAAGAAAATCATAAAAATTTAAGTCCTGTACTTAACAAAATAAATAACCAGAAGATAATAGATCATAGACGTTTAAAGGAAAATGTTTTTCAAACAAATTATGAAAATGGCTATAAAATCATAGTAAATTATAATCAAAATGAAGTAAAAATTGAAGGAGATGTAATAGAAGGATCTGATTTTCTGTTGAGAAAGGATGATCATTGATGATTTTACGTTTATTAAGAAAACTTAATATTTCTTATAAGAGCCAGCGAGAGATTTTTGGTTATTTCTTTATTAGTCCTTTTATACTTGGTTTTTTCATGTTTTTTCTTTATCCATTTGTGATGTCAATAATTTTCAGTATAAGTGAGATAGAGTTGACCACAGGTGGCTTTAATTTAAATTTTGTGGGAACCGAAAATTATAGTTATGCCCTTTTTTCAGATCCTGATTTTACGTATGAGGTAGTTACCAGTTTTGGTACAATAGCTGCAGAATTACCAATTATAATTATTTTTAGTTATTTTGTTGCTGTTTTATTAAATCAAAAATTCAAAGGCAGAACAACTGCCCGGGCAATCTTTTTTCTTCCGGTGATTCTGTCAGCCGGTGTAATTCACTATATGGATCAGGGGGACTTTTTGCAGCAGGCTATGACTGCTTCTGCTCAGCTTGGAGGAGTGGATGGCATATTAACCAGTGAGGTCATTTTAAATTTGTTATATCAAATGGAATTACCTGATAATTTTGTAGAATATATTATTACTGCAGTCAACAGAACTCCAGAGATTATTAATGCGGCAGCAATTCCCATTTTAATATTTCTATCAGGTTTACAATCAATTCCTCAATCTTTATATGAGGTTGCTGATATAGATGGTGCAACCGGATGGGAGAAATTCTGGAAGGTTACATTTCCCCTGTTATCACCGATGTTACTAGCAAATGTGATCTATATAATAGTGGATTCTTTTACCAATTTAAATAATGAAATAATCAGTATGATTCAGGAATCACTTTTGGGGCGTGGTGGTTTTGGAGTAAGTTCAGCTATGATATGGTTATATTTTCTCTTAGTTATTATATTTTTAGCAATTATTATTAAAATCATTTCACGAAATATTATTTATATGGAATAGCAGGGGGGTAAGAATTGGATAATTTCAAAAGCAGCTTCTTCAAAATAAAAAATATGAAAGACTATTTATATAGTCTGGTTAGAATGATTTTGATCTGTGGTTTATGTTTTATTATACTGTATCCCCTGTTAATTAGAATAGCAACATCTTTTATGGGATATGAAGATTTATTAGATCCTTCAGTTAGATGGATACCACGCAATTTTACTCTACAAAATTATACAATTGCCTATGAAGGAATATATTATATTGAGAATTTAATTAGTTCCTTAACTTTAGCTTTGACAGTCAGTATTTTATCTCTTTTTTCCTGTATAATTGTGGGATATGGATTTGCCCGTTTTGAGTTTAGAGGTAGAAGTATCTGGTTTGCACTGGTAATATTTACTTTTATAGTACCACCTCAGATAATACTGGTACCTAATTACCTGAATTTTCGTTTTTTCAATCTGTTTGGTTTGCTGGGAGAAGAAGGATTTAATCTTATTGGTACTTACTGGCCCTTTATATTACCGGCTGCTACTGCTTCGGGTTTGAGAAATGGTTTGTTTGTATTTATTGCCCGTCAGTTTTTTATCGGGATGCCTGATAGTTTGGAGGAAGCAGCCTATGTTGATGGAGCAGGACCTTTAAAAACCTTTAGAACAGTAATGCTGCCGTCAGCAGGTCCTATAATTGTAATTATATTTTTATTTTCTTTTGTCTGGCAGTATAATGACTATATTATGACTTCTCTTTTAACAGGTAGAAGTGGTTTTTTACCTTTTGCTCTGCAGAGTTTAAGAGGTACGGTGAGCACCTTATATGAGGCTCCAATTGAAGATTGGGTAAGTGAGCCAGAATTTGCTTCAGCCCTGGAAAATACAGGTATAATATTATTTTTAGCTCCGATAATATTTATTTATTTGATATTACAGCGATATTTTATAGAAAGTATTCAGCGGACGGGAATAGTTGGTTAGATAATATTATCCCACAATTTTGTGGATAATATATTTATAAGCTTACAAAGTAAAATTTTAAAAAGGAGGTGAAAAAGAGATAATAGTATTGGTCAGTTTTTAATAATTATTACTACTAAGGAGGAAAAAAATGAAGAAATTAATTATTTCAAGCTTAGCTTTGTTGTTTGTATTATTTGTTATTGGCGGACCTGCTTTTGCGGCCTATGATATGGATGGAGAGACAATAACAATAAAATATCCTTTAGATGTTCCAGAATATTATACAGATGGTCCGGGAGTAGATAGGGTCGAAAGAGTAGAACAAGAATATAATACCAATATCGAATTTGTTTATGGCCCCTGGCAGGATTTTGAAGAAGAAGTTATGAGTGGTGTACTGGCTGGAGATGTCCCTGCTGATGCCTATGTGATGCAGGTACCCTGGATGGAAAATCTGGCAGCAGAAGGATACTTATACCCCCTCGATACAGCAGTAGATATGGTTGAGTATTATGAGGAAAGAGTTCCTGAAATAAATAATTTTTACGCTGATGTAACCTTTGGGCCCAATATTTATGGATTACCTTTAGTTTCAGATGCTGACCCCTATACAACAAGCCATATCATGGGTCTGGCCTGGAATAAAAGTGAGTTTGAGCGTCTGGGTCTTACCAGTTTATATGAATTGGAAGCAGCTGGAGAATGGAACTATGAAACTTTTATGGATAAAGTAGCTGTCCTAACCCAGGATAAGAGTGATGATGGTGAAATTGATTACTGGGGTTATGGAGAATATATTGATATTATCGATCCCACTTTTTTCGTCCACGCCAATGGAGGTACTCTTTTTAGAGAAGAAGACGGACAGATTGTTTTTGCTTATGATGACCCAGAAGCAATGGAAGCCCTGGAACTATACTATGATCTCGCAGAAAATGGCTATATAGGTCCTGATGATCCAGATGAAGCAGCTATGTTCACTCAGGAAAGTCATAATTTTGTTAATGTCACAGAACATGAAGATGAATGGGGATGGATTACTTATCCTACAGGTGAATATGGACCTGAAAGAGGAATGGCTCCAGTCTGGCTAAATTATACAATGGTATTTCCGGCGACAATTGATGGCGAGAGAGCAGAGGCTCAGATTGAAATTATGAGTGATCTCTATCAGATGACCACAGATTATCTGGCAATGTCTGAAGATGAATATGAACAGGAGATGCTGGATGAATGGGCATATTCTCAGAATATAGCTGATCGGGAAAGTATTGAGTATTTCACCCATATGCTCTACAACAGGAATATTTTAAATAAGCACAATTATCTGGCAGACTATGAATTGTTTGGCCTGGTTTGGCTTATTGCCAATGCCGAACTTACTCCTTCAGAATCAATAGCTGAATTGGGCCCTGCAGTTCAGGGAGGTATTGATGATTTATTTGAAGATATTGGCCGCTGGGCTGTAGAAATTGATTAATTTCTTTAGTATAAGATAAGTTTATTACCCGGGTGGAAATTACATTATTTCTACCCGGGTTTATTTCATGAACTATTTATATAAAAGTCATTAAAAATTAATTAACAAATCATATTTTCATATAATTCACTGGAACGATTTAGATAATTATATATTTCAGGGGAAATTATATAAATGTTTTGTCAGCTGGCTTAGATATCATTTACATACATAATAAAATATTTATATTTTGATTTAAAAATCAGAAATAAAGATATATCTTTATTCATAATTGGCAGATAGTATGATCTGAGACAATGTTAATCTCAGAAAAGAAAAAAATAATTTGTTGTTAAATAATTTTAAGGAGTTTTAAGATGAAAAAATGTAATTTTCTTTTTAATATGATTTTAGTTTTTTGTCTGCTAACTTTTTTTAGTATCACTTTATTTGCTGGTGAAATAGAAACCGATGAATTGGTAGTAAATACAGATGTTTTGCAGCAGGAACAAAAGATAGTTGGCTGGGGAACCTCAGTTGGTGGTGACCACCTATCTGAATCTTGGCGTGAAGCATATCGAGATCTGGGTATGAATTTGCTTCGTTTTCATATGAGACATGAAGTATTGGTTCATGCTCCAGATGATTTTGCAACACCAGTAGAATTAACAGAGGATATGGAAACTAATCTGGAATTGATGGGAGCTGATACCCCAATTGATGTTGACAATCCAGCCAGCACTGGTTTTCAAAGAATAGATCCTTATGGAGATACTGCTGATTGGCTGGCAGAAAATGCATTGGAACCCGAAAGAGTGAAAGTTGCCGGTTCTTTGTGGACTCCCCCCCACTGGATGAAAGGCCCGACAGGAGAAAAACAAAATTTTGTTGGAGTAACTGATGATTATGAAACACCTTTTTTAAGTGATATGAAAGTTGACTGGCTTGATGAACCACAACCAACAGGTGATACAGTTGGTGGCCGTTTAAAAACTGAAGATAAACATATATTAGAACAGTATGGGTGGTATATTGCCAGCTGGATTTCTGCCTGGAATGAAAGGTATGATAAATCATTTGATGTGGTAAGTTTGCAAAATGAATCAACCTTTGAAAATCCTTTTATTTCCATGACTTTTATTGTTGATGAAAAAGGAAATGAAGATTTTGGCCAATATGCAATAGGTTTAGAGTCTGTAAAAAGAGCCTGGGAAAAGTTTGATATGGATACCAGAATAAAAGGGCCACATGTAGCCGGGTTTAAACGAAATCCCAATAATCCTTATCAGTTGTTCTGGCAGGATATGATGATTGAAGGTGTAAAAAATTATGAAGAAGATCCTGAATTAAATGATTTTCTGGATTATTATAATGCTAATTTTTATAATAGTACTGATGAAGGCAATACCAAGAATGTGGCTGGTTTCTGGAAAGGTGGAAAAAAAGTTGCTCCTGATGAATGGGGCTGGCATACTCCTCCTGGAGTACAGGAAGATGGGAAACCGATCTGGTATAGTGAGACCGGTGAAGCTGCTGGAGGTGGCTGGCCCAATAGTATAGAAACTGCCTTGAAAATACATTCAGCTTTGGTTCATGGTCAGGCCAGCTCTTATATTTACTGGCAGTTTTGTGATGGTGATGATGAATTAACTCAACATGTTCTGGTAACTGAAGATATGCTGGAGGAGCCCCTGCAGAGCAAAAAATATGCGGCATTTAAGCAATACTCCCGTTTTATTCGACCGGGGGCCAGGAGAATAAATGTTGGTTTTGGTGAAGAAAAACTATCTTCAGCTGGCGGAAATTCTGTTTATGATATAGAAAACAGTATCAATGTTAGTGGTTTTATCCATGAGCAGGATGAAGAATTAAGTTATGTTTTTGTTAACAAAATGAATAGTGATATAAATATGCAGTTTAATCTTGGTAATGTACCTGAATTATTTTATGAAACTGATTTTAATCTTTTCCGGACAGCAGCCGGAGAAAGTGTAAATAAAATAGATCAATTGTTTCCTGATGAAGGTGTTTTATCATTTGTAGTTCCAGCTGAAAGTGTGGTAACTTTGACAACAATTTCTCTGTAATTTTTTTAAATTTCTAAGTTCTGTTCTGGAAGCATCGGTTTTTAAAAAAATTAATTCAACCGGTGCTTTTGCTATTATTTTCAAACAAAGTATAAAGATAGTATGATATGGGATATGATTAATAAAATAATAAAAAGGTATGAGAATTTTTCAATAAGCAAATTGAAATAAACATAATTTTTGATAAAAAGAAATAAGATAAAAAACATGGAATTATAGGAGAATTAAAAATGTCAAATAATAATACCTCTTTATTAAAAGTTGCTGATAACTGCCGTTTTTTAGTTGATGAAAATGAGGAACTATTTTTCTGGCTGGGAGATACTGCCTGGGAGCTTTTCCACAGACTGGATCGGGAAGAGGCAGATTTATATTTAAAAAATCGCAGGGATAAAGGGTTTAATGTAATACAGGCGGTCGCTCTGGCAGAGATAAATGGTTTAACCGAAGGAAATGCATATGATAAAAAACCTTTATTAAAAAATGAAAATGATCTTTATGATCCCACTATGCCTGCTTTAGAAGAAGGAGATTATGATTACTGGGACCATGTGGATTATATAATAGAACAGGCTGATAGATATGGTTTATATATTGCTTTTTTACCAACCTGGGGCGATAAATTTAATTCGATGTCTGATAATACTGCCGGTGAGGTTGGTCCTGAGATATTTGATGGCAAAAAAGCAAGAAAGTATGGTCAGTGGCTGGGTAAACGTTATGCAGATAAAACAAATATAGTATGGGTTTTGGGTGGAGATAGGATTCTTGAGCAACCACTGCATTTTGAAGTAATTCATGAAATGGCTGCTGGTTTAAGGGCAGGAGATAAAGGGAAACATCTGATTACCTTTCATCCTCGTGGTGGGAGATCTTCATCGTTTAAATTGCATGATGAGGAATGGCTGGATTTCAATATGTTACAATCAGGACATACCACACAACCTTTAACAATTGAAATGGTTACAAAAGATTATAATCTCGATCCTGTAAAACCTGTACTGGATGGAGAACCACGCTATGAAGATATACCAAGAAATTTCAATATAGAAGAAGGATTTTTTGCTCCTCATGAAATAAGAAAAGCAGCTTACTGGGCTGTGTTTTCTGGAAGTTTTGGCATAACATATGGCCATAACTGTATCTGGTCTATGAATACAGAACCCGGTGAATTTTTCACAATGAACTGGGAGGAAGCTCTTGATCGACCTGCTGCCCGGCAAATGAAGCATTTACGCAATTTAATTGAATCACGACCTTTTCTGGAACGGATACCGGACCAGTCTTTAATCATTAATGCAGAAAGTGAAGAAGGTAAAGAAGAAATAAGAGCAACCTGTGGTGAAAATTATGCATTTGTTTATACTCCTGACGGTAGACAATTTACAGTTAGGGGAAATGTTATTCCGGGAGAAAAACTTGTTACTTCCTGGTATAATCCCCGTTCCGGAAAGGAACATTTGCATGAAGAAGTTGAAAATAGTGGTGAGCTGTCATTTGATCCTCCGTCTTATGGGCCACGGCAGGATTGGGTTCTTAAATTGGATAATGCTGATATAAATTAATTTTTGGTTTGTTTGATTTAGGTTACTATCAGTTATCCGGAGGAAATGCTGGTTCCCGGTTTACTTTTTATACCAAAGAATGAGGTTAATTCGAAATTACCAGGAATTATTTATATAAATAGTAAGGGGAAACAGAAATTTCTATATTCGTCTTCTTTCCCAATGCGAGGATGGACCCTTTGACGCACTCGATGCGTTAATGCTGCCCCCACCATGTGAACAAAATGGAGGGGCAGCGAAATGTTCATATCAGCTGACAGCAACATATACTTAAACCTACCAAGCTTTCTATGTCAAAGAGCAGATGATGTTTTGGCTTCTCGGGAAGTATTTGAGAACAGAACAGATATAAATAAAAAAAGGATTAAAGTTAAAGGAGTAAAACAGGGAGAACGGTAGCTTTACATGCGGCTGCTTTAGATGAGAGAATTAGGGGGGGAGAATTAAAAGATTCTATAAGTTCCTGGGAAGAAATAGTAACCAATCCCTTAAAGCCTGATCAGCTTCCCCAGGTGGTACTGGGACTCTGGAATATTATGATTTGCTCGATTTAAGGGGCATTGTCGACTCCCGGTTTTAGGGCTAAATATCATTAATCTGGGCAGATGTTATTGCCGATCTTAAAATTCGATCATTAAAATTGAAGAAAAGCTGCAAATTATTTTTGCAACATATTTTATGAAAAGCATATCACGAATCAAATTATACAAGGAGGTTTCTAAATGAAAATTAAGAACGAAGATAATTCTTTTAGGCCCCTGGAAACTGTAGAAATTTCGAAAGCTGGTCCCGGAAGTATTTCAGTTTTTGATGGAGAAGGGAGACAGTATGTAGAAAGTAATGCTGAAAATGAGACCAACTTTAAAATTAGCGGAAGTCTGGGAACTCATATAGTTTTTTACCAGGATGAAGACGGACAAATTCAGGATAAACTTTCTTTTGAGGTAGATTGTGAAACAGAAATTAAAGAGGATACCGGTAAATATCAAGAATTGCTAAATAGACTATATGACACTTTGTTTCAGGATTGGACCAAAGGATATACCAAATTTTTAAGAATCAAAGAAAAACAATATAAATTTTATGTTACCTGGCTTAGAGATCATGTTCATGCTCTAAAAGGTATGAGATACTGGGATGATGATATTAAAAGTGGTATTGAGTTATATGCAGATTCTCAGAGAGAAGATGGAATGATCTGGGATAAGTGCAAGCAAATGTGTCATTCTGAAAAACAAACCTGGCGGGATATTGAATTTGAAAAAGGGGATTTTGTCCGAAAAATACCGGGAAATCCCACCCGGCGGTGGATGCGAATTCCTATTGAAAATGATGTGGAATATTTATTTATAGAAGGTTTATATAGAACCTGGAAAGCCTGTGGTGATGATCAATGGATGGAAAATTTGCTGGATAATGCCATTCAGGCAGTTAATTATTCTACCAGTGATATATATCGCTGGAGTGAAAAATATCAGTTATTAAAACGTGGTTATACTATTGATACCTGGGATTTTCAAAGTGAAGATGATGTTCAAAAAAGTAGTACCAAAACAGTTATGAGAGTTGATCCGGAAACTACAGAATTTAATATATTTTATGGAGATAATACCGGAATGGCTCAAAGTTGCCGTTATCTTGCAGAAATGCTTCGGGGTGCCGGGCGAAATGAAGAGGCGCAAGAATATGAAGATTTAGCTGAGAATCTTTTGCAAAGATTAAATGATCTATCCTGGAATGGTAATTTTTATACCCATATGGTACCGGAAAACTCTGATGTTAAAAGGGATCTGGGAGATACTCCTACAGAAAAGCAGGTAACTTTATCCAACGCTTATTCTCTTAATCGGAGTATTGATCATGAGAAATGTGTAGAAATAATAAAAACCTACCAGCAAATAAGAAATGAGATGCCTGATAGTTCTCCAGGTGAATGGTACAATTGTTATCCTCCCTTTGAAAAAGGATTTAATTTTGATAAATGGGAGTATATGAATGGTGGGGTTAGTACTATTACTGCCGGTGAACTGGCCCGAGGCTCTTTTGCCCATGGATTTGAGGAGTATGGTGTTGATATTCTTCAAAGAATTTTTGATTTATCAGAAGAATTTGGTGGTTATCTCCATATTTGTTATAAAGGAAAATTACCAGAAACTAACGGTCAAGCGAATTTTAAATGTATTGATATTGACAAGGTAGCAAATGTAGATTTGTATGGTGATAAATCTGAAGAGGTTACTGGTTGGGCAGGTGGTAAAAATGATTTATGTAATTTACCAACTGGAAAACAAAACTTTAAAGGAATAGATTTTAAAATTATTGATCCATCTTTAAATAACAGACAAGCAGTTTTAGGAATTTCAAGAAAAGAAGGATATAAAGATGAAGAAATATTAGAAATTAATGATAAAGCTGAAACAGTTTATTTCTTACATACGGCTTCCGGGGATCTTTCAGGCTGGCAAAATTCTACTCTCTATTCTGGTTTGAAAAATCCTCAAGAACTGGTAGGAGAAATAACGTTCAGTTATAAGGACGGAACTGAAAAAACTCAATACATTCAAAATCATGAACAAATAGAATCGTATTTTTTACCTGCTCCGGATAAAGTCAATGGAGATAAAAGAAGAAGCGGGCCATACAGAATAGCCTGGCAGGGTTCAAATCGATTGTTTGAAAATGTAGGTGTTTTTGCCTATGGATGGTCTAATCCCTATCCTGAAAAACAAATAGAGAAAATTAAATTTAAATCTGTGGATCGAGATGTAAAATGGTTTATAGCCGGGATTACACTTTCCGATGAAAAAGTTAATTTTCCAGAATCCAAACTATCTTTTGGAATTCCTGATATGTGGGGAGCGGGAGCTTTGACATATTCTTTATTAGAGGGACTGGCCGGAATTATAGATGATAAAAAGGGCTTTGAAAAAGCAAAAATCAGACCCCGATGGTCCATTACAGAAAGTAAGGAGGTAACAGCTTGCGCCAAATATCCTGCTTCCAATGGATATGTCAGGTATTATTTTAATAATGATGTAGATAATAAAAAAATCCAAATGTGGATAAGTGGTAATGCAAAAACAATGGAAGCTGATATTCTGCTTCCCAATAATACTAATGTAAAATATATAAAACTTGATAATAAAAAAACAAGCAAGTACAAAATTAAAACATTTGAAGGTAGTAAATACCTTAAAATTGATCTGGAGGGAATCAAAGTACATCATCTGGAAATCTCCTATGCTAAAGATGATTTTATAGAGCAATGAAATTATAGGTTTGGTTGATATTAGGATTTAAGTCAGGAGGATCTAAAAAAATTGATTAATAGTAAAAATGAGATGAAGAATTTAATTTCAAAGATGACTTTAGAAGAAAAAATTGCTCAGATGTATCAGTTGTATGGAGGAGTTTATGATTTTCCGGAAGAAGAAGGGAGTATTCCGGTTACAGGCCCGGCTGAAGAATGGGAGTTTGAGGAACAATTATTATTTAAAATCGGTTCTGTCTTAAATGTTAATAGGGCCCAAAAAGCTCGCAAGATACAGAAAAAATATTTGGAAAATAATCGTCATGAAATCCCTTTAATGTTTATGTATGATATTATACATGGTTATAAAACTATTTTTCCTATTCCCTTAGGAAGTGCCTGTAGCTGGGATATGGAGTTAATTGAAGAAAGTGCCCGGGTGGCAGCCCGGGAAGGCAGTGTTTCGGGCATAAATGTTACTTTTTCTCCCATGGCAGATCTGGTAAGAGATGCTCGGTGGGGGCGGGTGATGGAAAGTCCGGGAGAAGATCCTTTGATAAATGAAAAGATGGCTGCTGCCTTAGTGAAAGGTTATCAAGGTACAGATTTGAAAAAAGATGATACAGTAGCAGCCTGTGTAAAACATTTTGCTGCATATGGAGCTGTTGAAGCCGGTCGTGAATATAATACTGTTGATCTATCTGATTATCGCTTAAATAATTACTATCTTTCTGGATATAAAGCCGGTATAGATGCTGGTGCCCGGATGATAATGACTGCTTTTAATACTTTAAATGGAGTTCCTGCTACCGGTAATCAATATTTAATTCAGGATATTTTACGAGAAAAGTGGGATTTTTTCGGGCCAGTAATTTCTGACTATGGCTCTGTTTCGGAGCTGATTGCTCATGGATACGCTAAAAATGGAAAAGAAGCAGCTCAAAAAGCAGTTCAGGCTGGTGTAGATATTGAGATGGTTACTCCTGAATATATAAAACATCTGGCTGATCTGGTCACTGAAGAAGTAATAGCAGAAAAAAAAATAGACACTGCTGTTGAAAGAATCTTAAATTTAAAATATGATTTAGGCTTATTTTCTGATCCATTTCGTTATATAAATGAATCCGGAGAAGAAAAATACCATCTTTGTTCTACTCATAGAAAAAAAGCCAGGCAATTAGCAGCAGAATCAATGGTTTTACTGGAAAATGATGGTGTGTTACCTCTGAAGGAAAATCTTGAAGAGGTGACTTTGCTTGGCCCGTTTGCTGATAGTGGAAAAATGCTCGGGAATTGGAGTGGAGAAGGAGATGCCGACGATACTGTTACTGCAAAAGAAGGGTTGGTTAATGAACTGCCAGATGAAACAGAACTTAATGTTTATTCACAAATCGAGAATATTTCCCAGGGGAAATTTTTAGATATAATTGAAACAGTTAAAAAATCAGCAGCGACTATTCTGGCGGTTGGTGAGCCACAATCCTGGAGTGGAGAGGCCAGAAGTCGAACAAGGTTAACTCTTCCTGAACCACAGGAAAAATTCATCAAAAAATTAGTTAATGTTCTAAAAGAAGAAGAGGAAGAACTTAATCTAGTATTGGTTTTGTTTAATGGTCGTCCTCTGGAACTGGAGTGGTATTCAGAAAATATTCCCGCCATACTTGAAGCCTGGTATCCGGGAACAGAAGGTGGGCATGCTGTGGCTGATATTTTGCTGGGCCAGGTAAATCCCTCCGGTAAATTAACAATTAGTTTTCCTTATTCTGTTGGCCAGATGCCATTATACTATAATCGGTATTCAACTGGACGTCCTCCGATGGATCAAGAAGTCGAGAAAAAAAATTGTTCTCGTTATCTTGATGTTCCTAACCATGCTCTTTATCCGTTTGGTTATGGATTAAGCTATACAGAATTTGAATATCACAATATAAATCTAGAAAAAAATAAAATAACTGCTGGAGAAACAAATCAGCTAAATTTTGCCCTGAAAAATAGTGGGCAATATAAAGGTCAGGAAGTAGTACAATTATATATTAAAGATTGTTATGCTAATAGAGTACGGCCTATTCTGGAATTAAAAGGTTATCAAAAAATTAGTTTAGCTCCGGGAGAAAAGAAGAACATTTCTTTTGAAATTACTGAAGAGATGTTGATCTATTTTGATGAAAATGGACAAAATGTAATAGAACCAGGAGCTTTTGAAATATACCTTGGTTCCAGTTCAAAAGATCTACGGGAATGTGGTATACTTGAATACCAAATATAATAATCATTGACTAAATTGACTTAATCAAATAGAGGAAGATGAGGATAACCAAAAAAATATTTTATAGTAGAAAACATAAAGTGATGATTTTTTCATTTTATAAATTTATATTTAGAAAAGGTGATAAAATGGAAAATGAAGAAAAACCTAACTTAGCCCGCAGATCTTTGACAAGTGTGGGTGAGGAAGGGTTGATTGAAGATAGATTGAAACTTAGCCGAAAACGTCTGGAATATATGATCGAATATCAAAAAGAATATTTACTATCTGGTTTTCAATCGCGTCCTGGAGATCATCCCTGGCAGGGAGAACATGTGGGGAAATGGCTTCACGCTGCAACCTTAGATTATGAACGGACACACGATGAAAAGCTCCTGCGAGCTCTTAGAGAAACGGTTGAAGTGTTATTGGAGGCCCAGGAGGAGAACGGATACCTGGGAACCTATGCATCGGAATATACTTTCATGAATAAACCTGAGAACATATCCACCTCGGAAATTGCGGATGATGTCGAACATGAAAGACTACTAAGTGGAGGATGGGATGTTTGGACCCATCGCTACAATATATATGGTTTACTAACGTATGAAAAATATCATGAAGATAATCGTATTGTTAAAGCATGTAAAAAAATGGGTGATCTATTAATTGAGGTTTATGGAGAAGGCAAAAATGATCTGACGAAATATGGTACCCGTCAGGGAATATCTTCAACTACACTGCTTGAGTCTGTAATGATGTTATATGAAAGAACTTGTGAAAAGAAGTATCTGGATTTTGCCCAACATATTGTATATATGAGTGAAAACAATCCAGAATTGAGGTTGATGAGTAACAGGCTTGAGGAGAAAAGTGTTGTTTATTCAGGAGAAGGCAAGGCTTATCAGTTAATAGCTAATTTACTCGGTTACCTGCGCCTTTATTTATATACAGCTGAAGAGCGATATTTAAAGACAGTTCTTAATGGCTGGAAAGATATCAAAACGGATCATCTCTATATAACTGGGGGCCCCTGGACCCGAAAAATGCCTTATAATCCAAATCAAGAATGTTTTGCTTTTCATGAAGATTTTGATCCAGTTGACGCCGAGGTGGAAACCTGTGCCACGACCACCTGGATTCAGTTAAACCTGCATTTGTTGGAATTAACAAATGAAGCCAGGTATGCAAAGAAGATAGAACGTTCGGTCCTCAATGCCCTGCTGGCGGCTCAATATGGGCAGGAAGAGCCGGAATGGTGTTACTACACCAGGGTTAACGAAGAGCAGCGTCCCTATAGTAAAGAGGTTACTTGTTGTGCTTCGAGCGGCCCCCGGGCACTGGAAATGTTTTCACAAGCCCTGATAGGACAAGTTGAAAACGGTATTTCTCTAATTACACTAGTTCCCTGCTCGGTTGATTTGCCGGAATCGTTTGGCAAGGCCAGAATTAGAGTTAAAAGTGATTATCCGAGCTTATCTGGAGCAAAAATCTGTTTTGAGAAATCCGGCAATAGGGAATTTGCCCTGGATTTTAGAATTCCGGCTGGTTCACAGCTAAAATCCGTTTGTTACAATGGCCGCGATATCAGCGTGAGCAGGAATAAGCGAGGATTTTTCCGTATCAGTCAGGTATGGAAGCAGGGGGATGAACTTGATATAGATTATAAGTATTTATTGAAAAGTCATATTGAAAAACCAAAGAATGCTCAAAAATGGGTAGCTTTCACTTATGGTCCATGGGTATTGGCCCAGGAGATAGATGAAAATTCTGTTCTTAAAGAACCATTTGTGGGGATGCAATCAGAAGAAACGTTGAAAAGTCTTGAATCTGTTTCCTCAGATGAAGGCTCTATACCCAAGTTCAGAGTAAAAGATACAGAAATTATACTTAAACCGTTTTATGCGGCCGGGAGCAAGACAACTGGTCCCAGGACCTATTTTAAAATATAAAACCTGAGATAATTCACACTACCGGACTTCATCCTGTTTTGGGGCTGAGCTCTATCATTAAGATGTCACTTTCAGCTATTTTGAGGGACGGATAGCCGAAGATAGTTATTATGACCCAGCTGTGATAAACACTGGGATTATCATCAGATCGTGATCGGTCTGGTTTTCAAAGCTGAAGGTCTGCAGCTTGCATTTAAAGTCTGGCCGGGTAATACTCATGATTCAAGTACGGTCATTCCCCAGAACAAAATACTGAAAGAATACTTCCAGATCGAAATAGTGGTTTTTTGTGTTGTCCACTGATACAGGGAGTCAAGGACAGTGAAGATTATTTAAAAAATAGCTTATTTGAGTAAAAAATTTACCGACCTGAAAATAGAATTAATGAAATATCATAATATGGGTGTTTCAAAGGCCAAAAAACTGTATCGAAAGCTCAATTATTCGGATTTGAAAACAACCAATGAAGAACTTGTTGAGAGTTAGAAGTAAAAAAAGATATGGTTGTAAAAATTTAAAATAGCTTGGTGGTCCAGATGGAATTAAAATTCATTTAAATAGTCCTAGAAAGAAACTTTAGGAAATATTATTATGTGAGGGAGAATATAAAATGAAAATTGTCTTAATTGGTGGTGGAAGTTTTGTTTTTGCTCCAACAGTAGTTGAAGATATATTATTAAAGCATAATGTTGAGAATGGTGAATTAGTTTTAGTGGACATCGATAAAGAAGCAGTTGAAATCATTGGTAAAGCAGCCCAAAAATTAGCCCGGCAGGAAAATGTGGGAATAAGTGTGAACTTTTCTACCCAAAGAAAGAAAGTTCTTTCAGGAGCGGATTACGTTATCGTTGCGGCTGCAATTCAGGGTAAAAGAAGATGGATGATGGATTATGAAATTTTAGATGATTTGGAGCTTACTCACCAGGCGCGAGAAAATGGTGGAATAGGTGGTTTAAGTTATGCTTTTCGTTCTATAAAGCTGGTAATGGATATTTGTCGAGATATGGAAAAACTATGTCCGGAAGCTGTATTATTAAATTTAACCAATCCTTTACCTCAAGTAGTTACCGCAGTCAATACCTATTCGAGAATTAAGGGGATTGGATTTTGTAATATTGCCTGGAGAGGTGAAAGTGGATACAGCTGGGTAAGTGATATGCTAAATAAAGAACAGAATGAACTGGAAGTAGTTTCAGCTGGTTTAAATCACTTTTCCTGGTTGGTAAAGCTTAGAGATAAAAACTCTGGAAAAGATTTGCTCCCACATTTAATCGATAAAATTCAAAAAGGTGAGACAGCTAAATATAGAGCAATGAGAAGGTGGTATAATGAATTTGGTGCTATAATTGCTGGAGTAGTGGATCATCACGGGGAATTTTTACCTTTTTCACCAGATGTAAAATATGCTGAGTCTCCCCCTTTTCATGGAGATGACCGGGAACGAACCCGGTTGAAAAACAATCTTATTATGGTTGCAGAAGGGGATAAGAAATGGCAGGAAATAAAAATTAGTAAAAGCTGGGAACATCCTGTTGATGTGGCGGTTGCTCTGGAAAACAATGAGAATACTTATTTTCCTATGCTAAATTTATCCAATCAGGGATATATTCCAGAATTACCTGAGGGTTGTACTGTAGAAGTACCGGCTGAAGTTTGTGCTGGAAAGGGAATAAAAGGAAAAGTGATATCAAGTTTGCCGCATAGTGTGATAAGAATATGTAAAAGAATTTCCCGAGTACATCAGTTAACTGCTCAGGCAGCAGTAAAAGGAGATAGAGAACTAGCCTATAAAGTATTAGAGATTGATCCAGCAGTTATACATAAAAATCTTGCTAAAAAAGCTCTTGCTCGTATGTTTGAAGCTCATTCTGATATAATATGTTTTTAGTTTGCCTGGTATAGTAAAAAATTTAGTTTTCAATAATATCTTGCTGTTTAATTACTGGATATATTTACAGTAAATATCAATGAAAAATAGTTGTTTCCATGAAAGGGGAATAAAGATGTTATACTTTAATTGGGCTTTGTTGATACCTCCTATTTAAATTGATCTTGGCGGAAAATATGAAGCTTTACAGGCAGCAATCAAATCAAGCAATAGTTAATGGGTGAGATCCAAAAATTTATTTTCTTGAGATAAAAAAAGAGGGGGAAAACTGGTTGAAGATAAAAAATCAACCAGCAATATTATGGAAGAATTAATATTAGATAATGGCTGGCAGGTAAGAGAAGAGCCACTAAGTTCCGGGAAAGAAGATTTAACTAAAATTCAGGAAAAAGACAAAGGTTGGATTAAAGCTTCAGTCCCCGGAGATATACATATTGATTTAATTCGAGAGGGTATAATTTCTGAGCCATTAATAGGCTTAAATAGTTTTAATAGTGAATGGATTGAAGACAGATCCTGGTGGTATTGTCGGAAGGTGGAAACCAGAAAGGATTGGCTGAAGGCGGATAAGGTAGAACTGAAGATGACTGGGTTAGATGCTATGGCTGATATTTTTGTCAATGGCAAATATTTAGGCCAGCATCTTTCTACGTTCCGTCCTTTTATATATGATATAAAAGATTTATTAAAAGAAAATGGCAAAAAAAATGTAATTGTGGTGAGGTTGACTTCGGGGTTGGAATATTTTAGTGAAGATGATATAAGTAAAGTGGCTCCTTTTGTTAATGAAGAAAAAGGAAGTCGGGGGGATAAAAGAAGAGTTTATGTGCGTAAACCTCAGTATACATTTGGCTGGGACTGGAATCCCCGGGTACCGACCTGTGGTATTACCGGAGAGGTGAAAATTAGTCCTGTTCAAGCAGGAGTTATTAGAAATATAAGAGTAAATACTGATTTGCAAGAGGAAAATCAAAAAGCATTTTTAAATTTCAAAGTTATATTAGAGAATACAGACTGGATAGGAACTGCGGAAGGTAAATTAAAGATACAAATAAAGGATGAAGAGGGTAATTTAAAGGAAGTTCAAAAAGAAATATTTTTACATTCTGGTTATAATTTTCTGGAACTGGAAACTGTGCTGGATCAACCTCGTTTATGGTGGCCCCATAATCTGGGGGAACAGCATCGTTATCAAATAAAAGCAGAAGCGGAAATTGCCGGTGAAAAAATATCATATCCCAAATTTAAATATGGTGTACGTACGGTGGGATTGGATTTGAGTAAAATAAATGAAGAGGAAAGGTTATTTACCTTTATTATAAATGAGGTTAAAACTTATGCCCGAGGTGCCAACTGGATTCCTCCCGACTCCATATATGCCCGGGTTAGTGAAGAGAAATATGAAACCTTAATCAAAGAAGCACGGAAGGCTAATTTTAATATGTTAAGAATCTGGGGAGGAGGTCGTTATGAAAAAGACTGTTTTTATGAATACTGTGAACAGGAAGGAATCCTGGTCTGGCAGGATTTCATGTTTGCCTGTGGAGCTTACCCCGATCATGAAGACTGGTTTAAAGAAGAGGTAAGAAAAGAAATTGACTATCAAACAAAAAGATTGCAAAACCGTTCTTGTATAGTTTTGTGGTGTGGTAATAATGAAAATGTCTGGGGATTTGAGGACTGGTGGCAGAGAAGAACCCGGGGTGGTGCTGAAATTTATCATGAAATTATTCCGGAAATAATTGAAAAAAATATCCCTTATGGCCTTTACTGGAATGGTTCACCTTATGGTGGTAAGAAACCTAACAGTCCCCGGATAGGGAATAGACATCACTGGCATGATTGTATGATGAATGAGGATGTGGAGAAGAGAATTACTCCCCAGGAATATGATAAAGTTGATCCTAAATTTGTTACTGAATACGGTTATATTGGTCCTCCGATCAAAGACAGTATTTTAAAATATCTGGATGGTGAGCCTTTTGATCGAGAAGGAGAAGCCTGGCAGCATCATAATAATACTTTTGAAAAAGAGACGGTCATAGCAGGGATTGCCAAACATTATAAAAGTACGGAAAATTTATCTCCTGAAGAATACTTATTACTGGCCGGTTTATGTCAGGGAATGATGTATGAATACTCACTGGATTCCTTTCGTTTTAAGCAAAATTGTGGAGGAGCTCTTTTCTGGATGTATAATGACTGCTGGGGAGAGGTAGGCTGGACTATAATTGATTATTATCTGGCTCGTAAGCCTTCCTATTATTTTGTGCGCCGGGCAAATGCTCCGGTGAGAATTATATTAAGGAATACAAAAGAGGAGAAGGAGATAAAAGTGATGGTGGCTAACAATAGTCCCCAGGAAATTGATGAGCTTCTGGAATTTGGTTATACTTCTTTTACAGCTTCCAATATGGAAATCAGCCAAAAGGAGGTAAAAGTACCGCCTTTTAGCCGGGAAATCGTGGCTTCTTTTCCTGGATTTGAATTCAATCTGCTTCAGGGCTGTATATTTGCTAGTTTTCCTGAAAACAGGGAGATTAACCCCGGTATTTTTAAAAAGGGAGAAGTTCGCAGGTTGAGATTACCTGAACCTGAATTGAAGATAGAAGAAGTTCAGTCTTTTGCTTCTCAGGTTACTTTTAAAATCACAACTAATAACTTTGCTCATGCTGTTCATTTTGATTTAGAGGGAGATCACAGTTTTTCCGATCAGTATTTTGATTTACTTCCCGGTTCTTCACGAAAAATTACTGTTAAGGAAGAAAATATTGTGGGGAAGGATATTTCCGATGTTAAAGTAAAAAATATCTGTGATTATTTATAAAGGATAAAGAAAATTTCAAACAGCAGTGTTCAGATGCAGATGGTCTTATATCAGTCCTCAATTATATGAGGAGTGGTTACTCAAGGCCAATCCAGACCCTGCTAATTTTTGCACAAATTATAAAAAGGGAGCATACTGGATTATTTTCAATTTAAAATGAAATGGGAGGAATAAAAATGACCACAAAAATAGAAAAATGGGATATATTTGAATTAAATTTAGAAGGGCCAAAAACAGGGAATCCTTTTCTTGAAGTTGATCTGACAGCTACATTTAAATATAAACACAGGACAGTAGAAGTAGCTGGTTTTTATGATGGTGAAGGTGTTTATAAAATACGTTTTATGCCCGATAAAGAAGGGGAATGGACCTATGAAACTGACAGTAATCGCGAAAAATTGAACGGGAAAAAGGGTAGTTTTGCCTGTGTTAAAGCTGAGAATAATAATCAGGGGCCGGTGAGGGTAGATAATAAATATCACTTTGCCTATGCCGAGGGCACTCCTTTCTATCAAATTGGAACAACCTGTTATGTCTGGAATCACCAGGGAGATGAGCTGGAGGAACAGACTCTTGAAACTCTGAAGGAAGCTCCCTTTAATAAATTGCGGATGTGTGTTTTTCCCAAGAGGTATGATTTTAATCAAAATGAGCCTGAATACTATCCTTTTGCAGGTTCTCTGGAAGGTGATTGGGATTTTGAACGATTTAATCCAGAATTTTTCCAGCATCTGGAAAAAAGAATTAAACAATTGCGTGATATAGGAGTTCAGACGGATTTGATTTTATTCCATCCCTATGATGATGAAAAATGGGGTTTTTCCCGGATGGATGAAAAAACAGATGATCGCTATTTAGAATATGTAGTGACCAGACTGGCTCCCTATCGTAATATCTGGTGGTCAATGGCCAATGAATATGATCTGTTGGAAAATAAATCAATGGCTGACTGGGATCGTTTTTTCAGAATAGTACAGGAAAATGATCCCTATCAACATTTACGCTCTATTCATAACTGCCGGGGATTTTATGATCATGGCAAACCCTGGGTGACTCATTGCAGCATACAAAGACATGAAACAGGAAAAGCAGATGAATGGAGACAAAAATATGGCAAACCGGTTGTGATTGATGAGTGTGGTTATGAGGGGAATATACATCATGGCTGGGGTAATATAACAGCCAAAGAAATGGTTCATCGTTTTTGGGCCGGATTCAGCAATGGTGGTTATGTGGGTCATGGAGAAACTTATGTCCATCCGGAAGATATACTCTGGTGGTCTAAAGGTGGTGTTCTTCATGGTGAATCATCTCCCCGACTTGATTTTCTAAAAGAAATCATGAAGGATATGGGCCAGGTTAAACCTTCCGATGTCAGCTGGGATAACTCCATTGAAAATGATCGGGGCAATTATCTGGCATATCTGGGTAATTGTACACAATCCATAAATTATTATATTGACTTACCGGAAGAAAATGATTATGAAATAGAAGTGATTGATACCTGGGATATGACAGTGGAAAAACAGGAAGGCACTTATTCAGGTAGAAGCAAAGTAGATTTACCCGGCAAACCATATATAGCCATTAAAGCTACAAGAATATAGTTTTATTTTCTATTTAATATAAATATATAAAACTGAAAGCAGGATAATTAATAAATATTGAAAAAAGATTAAAATAAAGTTTTAATAAACTAACACAAAAGGAGTTGATTCAGTTGGAAAACTTAAAATATAGTTTCTTTCAGCTAACATTTGGTGAAGAGGAAGCTTTTTTACAACCTGAGAAGACATATCAACGTCTCAGTAAATACGGATATGATGCAATTGAAATTGCTCCTCCTAAAGGTCATTTTAGTTCAGAAGTAGAAATGGATGATTATTTAAAAACCCATAAAAAATTAAAAAATAATTATAATCTGGAAGTATCAGCAGTAAACGAATGCTGGGGTGAAGAATGGGACCCTTTTTCTCCTGCTTATAAAACTTTAACTGAACCGGAAACTGCTCAAAAAGCCATTTCTGAAACAAAATCTACAATTGACTTTGCATCAGAGTTAGGGGCACCATTTGTCACAGTAGCGGTGGCTATTCATGATGAGATTAATGAGAACAATGTTCAGAAGTGTACAGAAATTGCGGTTAAATCTTTACAGCAGATGGCTGAATATGCGAGTAAAAAAAATGTATCTTTAGTATTTGAAGCCACTAATTTTTTAGAAATGGGGAAATATGTAAATACAATTGCCAATCATAAAAGGATCATTGAATTAACTGGAAAAGAAAATATTGGGATTCAAATTGACTGGTTTCATGTGAACATAGAAGAACTGAATGTCTATGAGGCGGTGATGGATGCCCGGGATTTACTCTGGCATTTACATTTTCGAGATTCCAATTCTCTTACCCCAGGTTATGGAAGTATAGATTTTAAGACAATATTAAGAGCTCTAAAGAAAATAAATTATAAAGGGTACTGTACAATTGAGAGTGCTCCTATGATTCCTGATCCAGAGGTTGCTGCCAGAGATGGCATTGAGTATCTGAAAATGATGGAGAGAATAGTAGAATTTCAATTAAGCCCTGAATTTCCAAATGGATATAAAATTAAGATGTGATTTTAGTAGTTTTCAAAAAAACAAATAGTATTTTGAAAAACAACGAACAAAAGAAAAGGCATGCCAGATAGTTGAAAAAGCTGGAGGGGATTATAATGTTTCAGGTGGTCCAGCTGAAATTAAATTTATTTAAATAGTCCTGAAGGAGATGTTGTTGGAAAGTGTTTTTATTAAATTCGGGCTCTGACCAAGAAAAATAATAGTTAGAAATAGGCTTCAGAAGTCTAAGACAATAATCAAAAACCAAAAAACAGGGAGAAACTAAATTATGCTGCATAGACCAAATAAATCAAGAAGGCTCTGGGATACAACATTATTTTTCTGGAATGATAAATTTCATATGTTTTATTTAAATCAAAATGAAAGTGGCACTCTGGGTCATGCTGTTAGTAAAAATTTGATTAGATGGGTAGAAAAAGATCTTATCAATCTTCAAGGGACTCCTGGCTCCTGGAATGAAAAAGGAGTACCACTGACAGGCTGTATTGTTAGACATAAAAACCTGTTTTACTTATATGGAGGCACAAAAGACCCTGATACGAGAAAACAGATTTATGGCTTATTTTTGTCTGATGATTTATATAACTGGAAACCTTATTCAAATAATCCCGTACTGGAGCCAGAATCACCTTATTGTACTGAACCATTACCATATGATGACTATATGTTTTCTGCCTGGAGAGATCCTAAAATAATTAAAAATAGTAAGGGGATCTTCCATGCTTTTCTCTGTGCTAGAATGCCAGAATGGTCTTCTGAAAGTACAGGAGCATGTGTTGCTCATCTTAAGTCCAGGGACTTAATTAACTGGGAATCTCTTCAACCGGTTGTTATTGCTGGTGATAAAGTTAGATATTGTGAAGTACCTGATATTTTTAAAATTAATGATGTTTATTATCTGATATTTTTGGACCATGGATGGGGAGGCTCACGAATAAATACTCCCACAAGAGATGATGTTTCCGGGACTTTTTATATGATAGCTGATAAAATGGAGGGTCCTTTTAGATGGCCTGATGATCCTTTGCTGGTAGGTACCGGGCATCATAGAATAGGACCATGGGCTGCTAGAATTATAAAACATCAGGGACAGCATTTATTGTATCATCATATCTGTTCAAATAAAGGAAGTGCTTTTGCTTCACCCAAAGTAATCAGGCAAAATCAGGATCAAACCCTTAGTCTTAAATATTATCCTTTCGCAGAACAACTTGAAAAAAGTATGTTAGTTGAAAAATTTGATAATATACCTCACACAAGGGAGACTGATCAGGGGCAATGGAAATATGAAAAAGGAAGGTTAATTGGTACAGCCCCAGCCATGGGAACAGCTGCAGTTATTGCAGAAAAGATCAAAAATATTCACCTCCAATGCAGTTTTAAAATGTTAACAGGTGCAGCAGGAGGATTTGTTGTCAGAACAAAGGGGGATTTTGATCCTGAAGAATTTATTTCACCTACAGAAGGAGTAGCAATAATTTTTGATTATGAACGTCAGATGGTCAGAATTGAAAAATTAAAATTTATTAGCCTTCAAGGATGGGGCCCTTCAACTGGTGAATTTATGGCTGGAAAAAGTAAATTAGAATCTGATTCTTGCAAATATGAATTCAGGCATGGTTTAAAATATCGAGTTCGGTGTATTGTACGTGATGAGTTTTTTGAGGTATATCTTGATGATAATTGGATTTTTTCTATATCTATGACTGATGCTCCTACAACAGGAGGGGTTGACTGTTTTGTTGAAAGAGGAACAGGTGAATTTTCAGATATTAGATTGGCATCAATTGAATGTCTTTAATTTTTTTAGAAAGGAAGTATAACATATAGTTTAATCAAAATCTTTTGCTGCTGAATAAAATTTAAAGAGACTTACAAAGAAAATTCAAATAAAGATGCAGCACTTAGAGAGATAAAATGTCTTGAAAAACAATTTCCAGATATATTTGAGCCTGTTAAAGAAGGAGATTTGCATGCCGGTAAATTAAGTCTATCAGCTTATAGAACAGTCTGCTTTGGAACTGAGCAAGATTCAGGAGGCCCGGAGTATCACTGCCGGGAATAAAAACTGGAAGCAGAAATCTACTTGAAAAGTAATGGAAAAGATAGATTTGATGTTAAACATGCTAAATTAGATAATTAAATCTGGTTTTTATTATGTGTGTTCTTCCATAAAATTTTAATAAAAGGTGGTAGAAAAATATGAGTAATATTTTTTGTATTTTAATTGTGGTGATTATTCTATTTTTGCCTTTAACCGAGCTTGTAAGGGCAAATGAATTAGACTATAATTTTGAAGGGGACTTTAAGAGAGGTATTAATCTGGGAAATGCTCTGGAAGCTCCTCCTGGTGAAGACTGGGGAGTAACAATTGAAGAGTATTATTTATCCGAAATAAAACAGGCTGGTTTTGATCATGTGCGTATTCCCATCAGATGGTCGGCCCGGGCTGAAAGGAAGCCCCCTTATAATATTGATCAGAATTTTATGGACCGGGTGCAGGAAGTAGTTCATTGGGCTCTGGAACAAGAACTGGGTGTGATAATTAATATTCATCATTATGAACAAATGATGAATCAACCCCGGGCAGAGAAAGCCAAATTTCTTGCCCTCTGGGAACAGATAAGTGAGCATTTTCAGGATTATCCTGAACATCTGAAATTCGAACTGCTCAATGAGCCTCATGACAAACTTGCGGCTTCAGAGGGGGGACAGCTGTGGAATGAATATATTGAACTGGCATTGGATGTTATCAGGGAACTCAATCCCGAAAGAAAAGTTATTTTCGGTCCGATAAATTGGTACAATATAAATCATCTTAACGATCTGACTCCACTTCCTGATGATGAGAATATTATAGTAGCATTTCATTACTATAATCCCTTTGAATTTACTCATCAGGGTGCCAGCTGGGCTGGGCGTGCAGATCAGACAGGATTTACATGGCTGGGGACAGAAAGAGAGAAAAGGGAGATCAGAGAAGATCTGGACCAGGTAATTTATTTCGGGAAAGAGCACGATGTTTCTGTTAGATTGGGAGAATTTGGTGCTTACAGTGCTGCCAATAAAGAATGTCGAGTTCGTTATACTGATTATGTAGCCCGTCAGGCGGAAGAAAGAAATATTCCCTGGACTTACTGGGAGTGGGCAGCCGGTTTTGGGATTTATGACCAGGACCGGGGACAATTAAGAAGAGAACTTTATAAAGCTTTGATTCCTGAAGGGCCTGAAATAGTTAATGAAATTGGTAATTTACAGTGGGATGTTGATGAAAAAGAAAAATCTATTTCTATTAATTTAAATGATAAATTTTATGATGATACAGATGGCACAGACCTGGCATTTTCGGTTAAAAGAGAAGAAAATAATCTGGTGGAGATTAATCTGGAGGAAGGGATATTAAATATAAATTATATACCGGGGAGTGTCGGCAAAACACAAATTCAGGTTGAAGCTCAAAACAAAGCAGGATTCAGGGCAGTACAGAATTTTATGCTTAGAGTTCTTGATCCTGCTATGGATGATCTGGCTTTATTTAGGCCGGTAAGTACTTCTTCTACCACCGGTGAATATAAAGGTAGTAATGTAACAGATGGTGCCAGGAAGACTGAATGGCGAAGTAAAGCTGGTGAAGATCAGTGGTTTGAAATTGATCTGGAAACAATAAGAAAGGTGGAAAGGATCAATCTTAACTGGGGAGAAAGATATGCTTTAGAATATAAAATTTTATTTTCTGAAGGGGGGAAAGAGTGGAATGTGGTACATAGTGAGGTAGACAACAGGAGAGGTATTAATCTGATTGATATTGAATCCAAATTGACCCGATTTATACGGTTGAAGCTGCAAAAAGGGGAGGATAAAATGGGATATGCACTGCGTCAGTGTACTGTGTTTGGAGAATAAAAATTCAAAAAGACAAACAGTATGCCGCCAGAGGGGCTGTGGAGGGTGTTTGATCTCTTCGCAATGTCCCTTGAGTTAACAGAGTTTACCATCAGCATCGAAGATAATGAGCTGCTGTCAGACTATCTTAGAGATTTTTTTAAAGCTAGCTTTGCCCATCCTGTCGTGAATCCTACCACTTTGTGGTAATTCTGGGAGGACCGGATCTGGCGGGAGCCTTCAGCACTGTGGCACAGGGCCTGGAGTATCAAACCAACAGGAGAGCCTATAGTCAAACTCATGGATAAAACCTGGCACACTCAAAAAAATCTGGAGAAAGAAGACTCCGGGATAGCAAATTTCAGCGGTTTCTTTGGTGGCTACGATATCTATATCAGGGTTGACGTTAAATATTATTAGACACAGGTTTCCCTACACCGGGACAGAACTTGGGCGACATTAATAATTGGCCAGTAGGTTGTTAATCATAGTAGTGAAGTTCGATAATGGTTCACTTAGTGAGGGACATTTCATAAATATAAATGTATAGAATGCAGCTTTATTTTCATATAATTGACATCATAAAATATTTTTGGTATTATGAATATATAATATAAGAAAACCTACACAAAGACATGATAAATATAGTTTTTCTACCATAAAATAGGATTTGGGGAAATTACATAAAGATAATAATTTGAATATATTAAAAAATTAAATGATAGATTATTGTTGTATTGTAAGTAACTCTGTGAAAAGGGTATTTAATATAATTTTGTCTGATTTTAATTTGTTTCTTATTATGACAGCTAATCCTGGATTTCCTGGATAAAAAAATGAACCAGCTTTTCTTGAAAAAAATGAAAAGTAATACATTTTATAAAATAAAAAATTAAATATTGGTTTACAGACTAATGTTGAATTTAGTTTTGATATTGCTGTGAAAATGGAAAAATGGAAAAAAGTGGACTAATCTATTTGTTTCTGGAACTTCTAGTGTTTTTTAAAAAATATTAACAAAAGTTGAATGTGTTCATAATATGAGAAAGAAAATATAGTATTAAAATCAAAGCAAATAACAAAAAGGAGATATAAATATGACACAATTTAAATTGGGAATAAATGCTGGATTTGCAATTAATAGGTATCCTGAGCCTGAACAATGGACTCGTTTGGTAAGTGAAGAATTTAACCTGAAATATGTACAGTTTGTTGCTGATCTTTTAAATCCTTTTTTACCTGAAAATATAATTAAACAGCAAATTGCCAATATTAACAAAAATTGTCAGAAATATGATATAAACATTAATACTACATTTACCAGTGCTTTCACAAGAGTAAATCACTTACTTCATCCTGATAAAATGCAGCGTGAAGTTTGGTTTAAATGGTTTAAGGATTTTTTTGATATTACTGCTGAGTTTGGCGCCCGAGCAAGTGGAAGTCATTTTGGAATTTTATCAATGAACGATTGTTATAATGAACAGAGAAAAGAAAAATTGCTTAAGGAAGCTATTTCTTACTGGCAGCAGTTAGCTGTTTATGCTCAAAAAAAAGATTTTGAATATATAATGTTTGAGCCTATGTCAGTGCCTCGAGAATTGGGCTGGACTATTGAAGAGACAAAAGAACTTTTAAATAGAGTAAATAAACAGAATGAAGGAGTGCCAATGAAAATTTGTCTTGATGTTGGGCATGCTCCCCATCCTGATCAAAGAGATCCATATTTATGGTGTAAAGAGCTGGGTTCTGAGTCTCCAGTTGTTCATATTCAACAAACTGAAGAAGATCGCAGCAGACACTGGCCTTTTACCAGTGAAATGAATAAAAAGGGAATAATTGATCCAGAAAAAATTATGAAAGTTCTTGAACAAGGAGGAGCAAAAAATGTATTATTTCTTTTGGAAATTTCTCATCGAGAACGGTATCCTGAGGATTTAAAAGTTGTTGAAGATTTAAAAAATAGTGTTCAATATTGGAAAAAGTTTTTGTAAAACATTTTTTCAAATATCCTCTGTTTTTAACCTCTGTTTTTTAAAAAAGTTAAAAATATTAAATATAAGGATGTTTCAAATGCAACAAAAACTGCCTAATATATTATGGATATTTTCTGATCAGCATAGGTCTCAGGCCCTTAGTTGTTATGGAAATGAAAATATAAAAACTCCTAATCTTGATCGTTTAGCTAATGAAGGAATACAATTTGAAAATGCTTATGCTAATACTCCACTTTGTTCGCCCTTTAGAGCTTCACTATATACAGGGAAATATATAACCAGTCACGGCGTGATATCTTTGTTTGTTCCTCCTTATGAAGAGCAAAGAATGCTGGCTGAAGAAATAAGGGATATTGGTTATTATACTTCACATATGGGCAAATGGCATCTTTCAGGAGGAGATTGCCCCTGCCATTTTGTTTCTCCATTTTTTCGACCAGGATGGGATGAATGGTTGGGATGGGAGAATTCAAACAGACCATGGGATACTGAATATTCTACAGGACCACATCCCCATCCTATAAAGAAGCTACAGGGATATCAAACAGATGCTTTAACTGATTTGACAATTAAATGGTTAAGAAATCAAGAAAAAAAACCATGGTTTCATGTTATTTCACTAGAGCCTCCACATCCTCCCAATGAAGCTCCACAAGAGTTTATGGAAAGATTTAAAGAAAAAAAATTAGATTTAAACCCTAATGTACCAGAAGATCATGAGGATTTTGAAGAATGGAAAAAACTTTTAAGAGGTTACTATGCTCAAATATCGAATTTGGACTATAATATTGGTAGAATTTTAAATACATTGGAAAAAACAGGAGAAATTGATAATACAATTATATTTTATTTTTCTGATCATGGTGATATGATGGGCAGTCATGGTCGAAGACATAAAAGTAGACCTGAAATCGAATCAAGCAAGATTCCTTTATTAATTCGGTATCCTAAATTAATTTCTTCAGGTAAAAAATCTGATGCATTAATTAGTGGAGTAGATATTATGCCTACTTTGTTGGGGATGATTGGTGCAGACATACCCAATTATGTAGAAGGTAAAGATTTTAGTCCAGTAATTTATGATGAGAAGGACTACTTAAAAGATTCAATTTTATTGCAATTTGAAAGAAATTTTTATGGAAGTTTCGAACCGGATGCTTATAGAACAATAATTACAAAAAATTGGATGTGTACTAATTTTTTAGTTTCAGGCCCTGGTCAACTTTTCAATTTAACAAAAGATCCATATCAATTAAATAATTTAATTGATAATTCTGATTATAAAAATATAAAAGATAATTTGCATGATATATTAAGAAAAAAATTAAATAAAATCAATGATAATTTCATGAAGAGAAGTAAATATAATAAAATTCATCCCAGATAAAAGGAATATTTCATTTAGGAATATTTGAAAATAAAATTAAGGAGTAAAAATATGAGTTTAACTAAAAAGTTTACAGGTATAGAGGCTAATCGTGATTGGGTTGGAGACTGGATCTGGTGTAATGGGAAGGGGAAAAAAGAAAATACATATTATTATTTTCGCAAAGAATTTATCATAAAAGGTTTTTCTAATAAATACAAATTTTATATTACTGCTGATAGTCGTTACCGTTTATATATAAATGGAAAAATGGTAGGAGATGGTTCCTTACAGTCGGTATCTCATTTTAAATATTATGATATGCGAAAGATAGGGTCTTACCTTCAGGAAGGACAAAATTGTATAGCAGTAATTGTTAATTATGTAGGTAATATTCCTAATACCAGAGGAGGTTTTTTAGCAGAGCTGGTAGATGATTGTGGGGATATCGTCCTGGCTTCAGATAATTCCTGGAGAACACAAAAAGCTAACTCCTGGGCACAAGATACTCAGAAGTTTGAAATGGCTCAATATAATCCTTATCAGGAACATGTGGATGCCCGCAATATACCACAGGGATGGAAAAGAACAGGATTTGAAGATTCAAATTGGGAATCAGCCCGGATAGTTAAAGATGGCCCCTGGACCAATTTAATACCCCGGGAAATCCCATATATGTCGGAAAATCAAGTTTTTCCGGAAAAAATTGAAGATAAAGGAGAAACTATTGATTTAATGAATAGAATGAGGGGCCATGATCTATCCATTAAACTTTCGATGAATGGAAAACAGTTAGAACATGCAAAAATTGAAGGAGTTGACAATTTATTAAAAAAAGAGGGCACAACTATTATAAAAAATAGCACCAAACATCAGGAAGAAAATTTTGATGGTATATATGCCCCCTATATAATAATTGATTTTGGAAAAATAATTACAGCCTTTTTAGAATTGGAACTTGAAGGAGTTGCCGGTGGTATAGTGGATATTGGTTATGCAGAAAGACTTTTTGATGGAGAATTTAATAATTCAGTTGAATGTACATTTGCAGATAGATATACCATGAAAGAAGGAAAACAGTATTTTCGCCCCTATACCTGGAAAGCCTTCAGATATGTTAAAATTCAATTTCATAAATGTTTTCAAGAGGTAAAATTAAATTCTCTTAAAGGAATCATTAATACTTACCCTTATCAGGAAAAAGGTAGTTTTAACTGTGATAATGAAAAATATAATCGTCTATTTGAAATAAGCCGTTATACTGTTAGGCTATGTAGTAATGAATTTATCATGGATACTCCCTGGCGGGAACAGGGACAGTTTTTAGGGGATGTTTCAGCTGTAACTCTGGGTGAAATATATTCCTGCTTTGGAGATACAGAGCTGCCTGCTAAATATTTAAGACAATGTAGTTCAATTCAGCATTTTAATGGCTTGATTCCTGCTATTACTAACAATATTTGGGACTGGGATAATATACTCATAGATTATAATTTATGGTGGATTAATGGAATTTGGGAACATTATATGTATACAGGTGAAGAAGAATGGATTCATCAATTTTATCCTAATATTTTAAAGATAATGCAGACTTTTATGCAGTATCTTGATAATTACGGTATGTTGAATGAAGTGCCTTATAGTATATTTATTGACTGGGCTGATGTTGATACCAGGGGAGAAAGTGCTGTTCTAAATGCTATATTTTATAAAACTTTAAAAATAGTTGCTCAAATGTCAGTGATCAAGGGAGATTCTTATACTGGAGATATAATGAAAGATATTGCTAAAAAGATTAAAAATAATTTTAGTCAAAGATTTTATGATGAGCAGGCGGGTTGTTTTGTAGATGCCAATATTAAAGGGGATTTATCTAGTAAAATAAGTGAACATGTTAATTGTGCTGCTATTTTATGGGATTTATGTCCGGATGATATGGCAGATAATATAATTAATAAATTATATATAAAACAAAATATTGATTATACAGAAGCCCAACCCTTTTTTAGTGCTTTTGTACTACAGGCTCTTGAAAAAGTGAATTACTTTGATCTTGCTTTAGAAATAATTGATAAAAGATGGGTTACAAGAATGGTTGATCGGGGAGCCCAATCAACCTTTGAGGAGTGGACACTAAATGGTAGCTGGCGAAATGGTGATCATTTTACAGAAATTTTGCGGACAGAATCACATGCCTGGTCGGCTTATCCCTGTGAATTCTTCTTAAGAAAATTAATAGGTTTTGAAATTCTTGAACCAGGATGTAAAAAAATAAAGGTGGATCCTAAAAAGACGTCTTTTGATTACTCAGTTAAATTACCCATACCTTCTGGGATTATTGAAGTTAATAAAAAAGGAGAAGATTTTGAGATTTCTGTGCCAGATGATATTAAAAAAAGTTAAATAGAATAAATCTGGCATTATACCTGATAACTCAAATGAATGATCACTATTAAAAATATAAGAGGTGAAAAACATGAGTGATAAAAAAGTTATTAATTATAAAGAGGGAAGACCTAATATTCTCTGGATTTGTACCGATTCTCAGCGGTTTGATACTTTAGGCTGTTATGGTAATGATTTTGTTGACACTCCAAATATTGATCGATTGGCTGAGGAGGGAGTTCTTTTTGAAAATTGTTTTGCTCAGAATCCGTTATGTACTCCCAGTAGAGGTAATTTTTTAACTGGAAGATATCCTGTGACCAACAAATTAAGACAAAATGGTCAGGATATTCAGTCAGATGAAACATTAATAACTAAAATGTTGGATGAAGATGATTATGTCTGTGGTTTATCTGGAAAGCTGCATCTTTCAGCCTGTGACCATCGTATTAAAAAATTTGGGGCGGAGGGTTGGTATCATATAGATGATGATGCATTTTATAAAGGCACAGAACCCCGGATTGATGATGGTTATTCTGAATTTTACTGGGATCATGCGGCCAGTGATCATTTTGACTCTAGTGCCTATATGCACTGGTTAAGTGAAAAGGGAGTGGAATTTGAAAAATCTGTTCGCGATGATTGTGAGTATGTTCAGCATGGAATGGATAGTGAACATCATCAGGCAACATTTTGTGCGGAAAAAGCAATCGATTTTATCAAAAGATATGGAGAATCAATTTATCCCTGGCTTTTTTCAGTTAATATTTTTGATCCTCATTTTGTTCTAGATCCTCCTGATGATTATCTGGAAAAATATCTGGATTGTCTGGATGAAATACCTTTACCCAATTATGTAGAAGGTGAACTGGAGAATAAACCTCCTTATCAGAAAAAATTCCATAAAAGACAGAATTATGATCAAAGAACAGAAAAAGATCATCGAATGATAAAAGCTGCTTACTGGGCTATGGTTGAACACATAGATACCCAGGTAGGTAGAATGCTTGATGCTCTGGAAGAAACCGGGCAAAAAGAAGACACTATTGTTATCTTTACATCAGATCATGGAGAGATGCTTGGTGATCATGGGCTATACATAAAAGGGCCTTTTTTATATGATCCAGCCATTCAGGTGCCCTTAATTGTTTCTTATCCGGGCACAATTGAAGGAGGAAGAAGGTCTTCTACTCTGGTTGAACTGGGTGATTTAGCCCCCACTATTTTAGAAGCGGCAGGTTTGGAACGTCATCCCGGTATGCAGACAAAATCATTCTGGTCCTATATAAAACAAAATGGTGAACTTGAAGATGATTTTCGTGATGATGTCTATTGTGAATATTATAATTCTAACCCCAATGATCCGGCTCAATACTGTACCATGGTCCGTACCCATGAGTATAAGTTAATTAACATGCATGGTCAGGATACCGGTGAATTATATGATCTAAAGGAAGACCCGGGAGAAAACAACAATCTCTGGTTTTCTTCAGAGTACCAGAAAATCAAAATGAAAATGCTTGAACGAATGACCGATAGAATGGCTATGACTGCTGATCCATTGCCGGAGAGAATTGGGATATATTAAGGAAGAAAAATTTTGAGTATAAACCATTTTAGGAAAACTGAAATGGTTTATACATTAAAATAAGATTGAATATTTAAACTTATTAGGAGGGATAAAATGGTATCAAAACCGTGGAAAGATAGGCAACAAGAAAGAGGAAAAAGTTTTTCAGCTTTTAGAAATAAATTAGTTGAAGAAGGTAAATTAACAGGAACAGAAGAAAATAATGAAAAAAATAAAGATGAAAGTTCATTTAATAAAGATATGGTACAAAAATCTTTAAAAAAAACAGGTAAAATGAATGTATTATGGCTAATGGCAGATCAATTAAGAGCAGATACTCTTGGTTATATGGGACATTCTATTGTAAAAACTCCCAACATAGACCGTCTGGCAGAAGAAGGGGCTGTGTTTACTAATTCATATTGTTCCAGTCCAGTTTGTGTTCCGAGTCGGGCTACTTATTTAACAGGTAAGTATAATTTTAGTCATGGAGTATTACAAAATGGCTATAACTTACCTAAATCAGAAAAATTATTACCTGAATATTATCAGGAAAACGGATATTCAACAGCCAATATAGGGAAAACCCATTGTGGACGCTATGCTGGTAAAGTCTGGGAATACCATGACTATGTTGAAGATGGATTTGGTGTTACCAAACCTTCAAAAGTTCCCTTTAATCCTGATAATTTTTCGGATATAACTTTTATTAATAAACCAGTTGATAATTCTGATTGTGTGTTACATGGGAAATATCCTGCTCCAGTAGAAGTTAGCAAGAGTTATTTACTGGCAAATGAAGCGATGAAATGGTTGTATCACTATGATTATACAGCACCTTTTTTATTAAGAGTATCGTTTGATGATCCTCATCCACCGGTTGTTCCACCAGAACCTTATGCCAGCATGTATGATCCTGCAGAATTACCTGATGATTGGTTTGATGATAATGGAGAAAGTATAAATAATAAAACTGAGACAGTACGGGATTTTTGGAAATACAAGGATATGGATAAGATTTCTCCAGAGGATCATCGTCAACACGCTGCCAGGTATTTGGGATTTATTTCTCATCTGGATGCCCAAATTGGTCGTATATTAGATTATTTAGAAGAACTGGGTATTGCTGATAATACAATAATTGTTTTGAATAGTGATCATGGTCATATGATTGGTGAACATAGTATGAGTCACAAAGGAATATTTCTGTATGAAGGTGTTAATAAAGTTCCCCTAATAATACGTTATCCGGGAGAAATAGAGTCAGGGAGTAGATATGACGATTTAATAGAAGGAGTTGATTTTATGCCGACTATGCTTGACTTAATTGGTGCAGACATTCCTGAGGATGTTCAGGGCCAGAGTATATTACCAGTTTTAAAGGAAGAATCAGAATCGAAAGATTATGTAGTTGTGCAATGGGATGATTTTGGTTACTCTATTCGGGATCAGAGGTGGAAATTAATTACTTACGATTCAGATGAGCAGGGAGAATTATATGATTTACAAAATGATCCTCATGAGAAAGTGAATTTATATCAAAATCATGAATTTAACGAAGTAAAGCAGAGATTAATACAGAACTTAAATGACTGGCGGGAAAAATATGCAAAGTAAACAGTAATTATTTATGTTATTTCCAATTAATAACACTAAAATCAGGAGTACTACCCCCTAAATTGGTTAATTAGCTTCCATTTTGAAACCGCGAGTATTTATAGTAGGCTTCACTCCTTCTTTTTTTGAGTTTTAGTTCCTACTATTAAATTCTAGAAAATTGTGGTGAAGCCTTTCTTGTATTTTTAAAAATCCTATGAAATCATAGGCTCAGAATTATTCGAAAGGCTTATTTAATTAATTGTTGGAGGTATTTAAAATGATAAAATTGAAGAATAATGAAAATATATTCAAACCTCTGGATAAAGTTGAAATAGAAAAAGTTGGTAGAGGGAAGATTGTGGTATATGATGGTGAGGTTAGAAAGTATGTTGAGAGTGATGCCGGGGATATAACTCAATTTATGGTGAGTGGTAGTCTGGGAAATCATATAGTATTTTATTTAGATGAAAATGATAAAATACAGGATAAAATCACATTTAAAGTGGACTGTAAAACTGAAATCAAAGAAAATACAGGTAAATATGAGACTTTATTAAATAGGTTATATAATACTCTTTATCAGGATTGGACCAAGGGATATACAAAATTTTTAAGAATCAGGGGTAAACAATATAAATATTATGTTTCATGGTTGAGAGATCATGTACATGCGTTAAAAGGGATGAAATACTGGGATAGTGACATAAAAACTGGAATAGAACTTTATTCTGATTCTCAAAGAGAAGATGGGATGATTTGGGACAAATGTAAGGAAATGTGTCATTCTGAAAAACAAACCTGGCGTGATATAGAGTTTGCCAGAGGTGATTTTGTTCGTAAAATTCCCGGTAATCCTACCCGGCGCTGGATGAGAATTCCTGTGGAAAATGATGTGGAATTTCTTTATCTGGAAGGAATTTATTATACCTGGAAAGCCTGTGGTGATGATCAATGGATGGAAGAGCAACTAGATAATGCGATTAAAGCTGTACAGTATTCCACCAGTGATGATTATCGCTGGAGTGATAAATATCAGCTTTTAAAGAGAGGTTATACAATAGATACCTGGGATTTTCAGAGTGCAGATGATGTTAAAAGGAATAGTACGGGAACTATTATGAGGATTAATCCTGAAACCGGTGAATTTAATATATTTTATGGTGATAATACGGGAATGGCTGTCAGTTGTGAATATTTGGCTGAGATGCTTCGAGTTGTTGGGCGGGAAAATGAAGCAGAAAAATATGAAAAACTGGCTAATAATTTGCGAGATAGATTAAATAAAATTTCCTGGAACGGCAATTTTTACACACATATGGTACCGGAAAACCCAGATGTTAAAAGAGATTTGGGAGATACCCCAACTGAAAAACAGGTTACTCTATCTAATGCTTATTCTCTTAACCGGGGAATAGAACATAATAAATGTGTTGAAATTATCAAGACATATCAAAAAATTAAAGAAGAAATGCCGGAAAGTTCTCCTGGTGAATGGTACAATTGTTATCCTCCTTTTGAAAAAGGCTTTCATCTTGACAAATGGGAGTATATGAATGGAGGGGTTAGTACAATTACTGCTGGCGAACTGGCCCGGGGAGCTTTTGAACATGGTTATGAAAAATATGGTGTTGATATATTACAAGACATCCAATGTAAAGTAAAAATATTACAGTAAAAATATGGTAATGAAAATTTAGCTACAGTATCCCACTATTTAAATATTCAATTTTTAAAAATCG
>SL_8KL_010_SEDDRAFT_10000008_pt1 | contig 128877 bp, 114 predicted proteins | sample SodLakKL_010_SED_4_FD_11160 | JGI IMG/M metagenome (IMG submission 11160)
TGGCCGGAGATATCGCCGGCATTTTCCACGCCCAGGTAGTCCATGATGGTTGCACCAATGTCGCTCATGGATTCCCGGGTGCCCAGGTAAACACCGCCGGTGCCGCTAAAACAGCAGGACCCCTCTCCTGCATTTTCACCACCTACAGGGCTGTCTCCAAAACAAACAAGCAAAGGCACATATTCCCGAGTATGATCGGTTCCCGGCCAGGTGGGATCACAACCATGATCGGCAGTAATAATTAACATATCGGGTTTACCGGCAATATATCTCAGCAATTGACCCAAAAAATGATCGACCTTTTCCAGGGCGGTGGCGAAACCCGCGGGATCATTGCGGTGGCCATAAAGGGTATCAAAGTCATTAAAATTTGCCCAGATTAATCCTTCATGCGCAGTTTCCAGAGCCTCCCAGATTCCCTGCTCTACGGCTTCATTGTTACCTTCTACAGGGATGTAACGGGTAATGCCCCGGCCGGCAAAAATATCCCGTATCTTTCCCACTATGGTAACCTCTATTCCATCAGCAGACATAAGGTCTAACATAGTAGGACGGGGAGGCGGCAAAGCATAGTCACGCCGACGAGGTGTTCGTTCAAAGTTTCCGGGATTTCCGGTAAATGGGCGGGCAATTACCCTGCTGACAGCATGCTTACCGGTGAGAATTTCCCGTGCTTTAGAACACCAGTTATAAATAATATCAAGGGGGACCACATCTTCGTGGGCCGCGATCTGGAAAACACTATCTGCGGAAGTATATACTATGGGTTTACCGGTTTGTAGATGTTCTGCGCCTAATTCATTGATAATTTCCGTACCCGAAGCAGCCTTGTTACCCAATATACCACGCCCAATAGCCTTAGAAAAAGCCTCTGTCACTTCAGGAGGAAAGCCATGTGGGTAAAGGGGAAAGGGTGAAGGAAGAATTATGCCGCTAATTTCCCAATGCCCGGTAGTAGTATCTTTGCCCTCCGATTTCATCGCCATCCGACCGTAAGCTGCATGGGGAGGAAAGGCTGGCGTTACACCCTCTAAAGAAACGATATTCCCCAACCCCAGCTTTTGCAATACAGGAATTTTCAGGCCTTCAACATTTTGGCTAACATGGGGAAGGGTAGAAGCTCCTTGATCTCCGTATTCGGATGCATCAGGTAGCGCACCCACTCCGGCGCCATCCAACACAATCAACAAAACCCTCCGGAGAGAAGGAAGGTCATTTTCGACACCTGATGGTTGTTGATTATGTTTGGAAGCTTCATAGAAAGAAGGTTTCATGTTCATAAATTATGATCACGCCCGGGGGTGGGTCTTATCATACATTTCCCGTATTTTACGCCTTGTTATTTGCGTATAGATCTGGGTGGTGGATATATCAGTATGCCCCAGCATTTCCTGCACTGAACGCAGGTCAGCGCCATTTTCCAATAGATGGGTAGCAAAAGAATGGCGCAGGGTATGAGGGGTAATAGCTCCATTTAGGTTTGCTTTCTGCGCATATTTTTTTAATATTTTCCAAAAGCCCTGTCTTGTCAATCTACGTCCGTGATGATTTACAAATAAAGCTATTTCTTCATCATCTTTAACCAGGTTAGAACGGCATCGGGCTATATACTCCTGGACATTTCGAACAGCCATGGAGCCAATAGGCACAATTCTCTCCTTCATCCCTTTTCCCCGACAGCGCAAAAACCCCACTTCCGGATCAAAATCCGGCAAGTTCAACAGGACCAATTCCGATACCCTTATTCCGGAAGCATAAAGAACTTCAAGCATTGCTTTATCTCTAAGGCCAATAGGATCCACTTCTGAAGGCTGCTTCAACAAATTTTCCACTTCCTCGAAGGATAGCACCTGGGGTAATTTTTTATCTATGCGGGGAGGATCTACCTGCTGGGCAGGGTTATCGTTCACCACACCTTCTTGCAGTAAAAAATTAAAAAAAGACCTTAGGGAAGCCAAACTACGGGAAATAGAAGCATTAGCCTGGCCTTTTTCTCTTAAATCACCCAAATAACTGACAATTAGTTCCCGTTTTACCTGACCGGGTTTTTTTACATTTTTTTGCTTTATATAATTTAAAAACGATCTGATATCACGTTGATAAGATTCAAGAGTGTTTTTAGATAACCCCTTCTCCACCGAAAGAAAGTAAATGAAATCCGTCAAAAGGTTTTCCATAGAAAAAGCTCCTTACCCCATGATCATGGTCAAACGAATCTAATTGCAAATTTATAAATTACAGGAATACGTAATAGATAGTATTCCATAAAATAATCATAAAATCCTTTTTCCTAAAACTATATTTTAAAAATATTTTAAAGGCTTTCAAATTAATAGCTGCAAGAATAAGTATTTTCCTGCAAATATACTACACCGCCACAAAATAATCCACATCATTTAAGGCCATAAAAGGGCTATTATTGTTTTAGCATCAATAATAGCCCCATTCTTTGTTTTCTCAAAAGCTTCTTCGCGGCTTAATAAAACAGTCTTTAAAAATTCTTCTCCTTCTGCCTCCTGTGCACCAGTTGGAACTCCCACATATTCAAGTTCATAACTTCTAAAAACATATATTACTTCATTGCAAAAGCCTGGAGTAGTGTATATACGGGTTAGTAAATCCATTTTTCCCAACCGGTAACCGGTTTCCTCCTCCATTTCCCGGCGAGCGCATTCTTCCGGAGGTTCGCCCGGTTCCAGCTTTCCGGCAGGGACTTCCAACATTACCCTGCCGGCAGGATAACGATACTGCTGAACGAACACTAAACGACCACTGCTTTCCTGACCTAAAACCGCTACTGCACCGGGATGCTCCACTAATTCCCGGTAACTGCCTTGACCGGAAGGCAAACTAACTTCATCCAGTCTAACGTTGATTATTCTGCCTCTATATTTTATATCTGAATTTATTTTTTTCTCCGTGAATTCATTCACGATTAATACATCCTTTCCTTCAAGAGCTAAACAAAACACTACATAACCACAAATAGTAATTGGTTAAATATCTCCCCTACCTATGCCGTCGGCAATAACCAGGCGCTGTATCTGATTTGTCCCTTCGTAAATCTGCATAATTTTGGCATCACGCATGTACTTTTCCAGGGGATTATCTTTGATGTAGCCATAACCACCCATAACCTGCACGGCATTGGTAGTTACTTCCATGGCCGTATCGCTGGCCAGGGCCTTTGCCATAGCGGAGTAAGCCGAAATACGCTCTTCACTGTAAGAAGCAAGGTGTGCGGCTTTCCAAACCATAAGACGGGCAGATTCAATTTTCATGGCCATATCGGCTAACATAAATGATACTGCCTGCTGCTGGATGAGGGGTTTACCAAATTGAACTCTCTCCTTAGCGTGAGCTACAGCATTTTCATAAGCAGCCCGGGCTACACCAATAGATAGGGACCCAATCATGGGGCGAGAAAGATCAAAAGTGCGCATGGCAGTCCGAAAACCACTACCTTCCTTACCCAGACGGTTTTCTTCCGGCACTTTCACGTCCTCAAAGATCACCTCGGTTGTGTTACTGGCCCGAATACCCATCTTCTGTTCTTTCTTTCCCACCGACAATCCGGGAGTCCCTTTTTCCACTACAAAAGGTGTAAGAGTCCTCGCGCCCCGCTGCGGATCTACCAGGGCAAAAACCACATAAAAATCAGCGTAACCACCATTTGTAATAAAACATTTTGTACCATTAATAAAGTAATTGTCGCCATCCTTGAGAGCAGAAGTAGATATGGAACTAACATCCGACCCTGCATTGGGTTCAGTAAGACAGAAGGCAGCAAAACTCTCTTCGCATACTTGAGAAAGGTACTTTTTCTTCTGATCTTCATTGCCGGCAATTAGAATGGGATAACTCGCTAAAGAATTTGCCCCTATGGCAGTAGCAATTCCGGCACAACCTCTTCCCAACTCTTCGGTTACCAGGCAAACAGTTAATTCGTCCATTCCAGCGCCACCGTATTCTTCAGGTATGCTTATAGAAGAAAATCCTTGCTTTACCATCTTTCGAATCAATTCTACCGGCATTTCGTCTTTTTCATCATATTCAGCAGCTATCGGCATAATCTCATTTACGGCAAATTCACGGGCCATCTTTTGCATGTTTAATTGGTCTGAAGTAAATGTAAAATCCATTTAAATTCCTCCTTATATAATTTCTATAATGCCACATAAATATACCAAACATACACTGGAGAACTAACTCCTGCAACAAATTCTAAATCAACAATTATTTTTAAGAATTTCGGCTGTCAGTTTATAATTATTATCTTAATTAACTAACACAGCAGGAATTTTGGGCTCATTTTTAACCATCCTCTTGAGATGTTTCTGATTTGTATTTTTGAGCTCTTTCCAATAAAGCATTTACATGTTCAATATTAACAGGATCAGTTCCTCCGTCTAACATCCGAGCCAATTCCTCTTTCCTCTCATTAGGATCTAATTTGCGGGCAATAGTCACTGTACGCTCATTTTTCACCTCCTTGTAAAGAAGATAGTGCATATCCGCCATAGAAGCTACCTGTGGACTGTGGGTGACTACTATCACCTGATGATATAAAGACAATGCGGCTAATTTTTCTGCCACTGCCAGTACCGCCGCTCCACCAATACCGGTATCCACTTCGTCAAAAATGAGGGTAGGAACACGATCGTAACGAATAAAAACTGTTTTAAGCGCCAGCATCACTCTGGAACGCTCACCACCGGAGATAATATTAATAAGGGGCCGGGGTGATTCGCCGGGGTTGGCAGAAAACAGAAATTCTACCCGGTCAGCTCCCAGGGAAGTGATCTCTCCCGGTTCAATTTTTATATGTAAAACTGCATCTTCCAGGGCTAATTCCGGAAATACTTCCTGCAGATGCTTTTCTAAATGGAGAGCAGTTTCCCGGCGTAACTCGCTTAACCTCATTGCCTGGAGGTTAACCATTTTATCCAGTTCTTGTATTTTTTCTTCCAAATCCTTAGCTTCTTCTTCGCTTCTTTGTAAGCGTTCATAGTCCCTCCGACACTGTTCGGCAAATTCTATTACTTCTTCTACAGTGGCACCATATTTTCTTTTGAGTTTTCGGATAAGCTCTAATCTCTCCTGAACTTCTTCCAGTTCCCGGGGATTAAAGTTAAAACTTTCTTGATAATGTCTTAATTCCGTTGAAGCTTCTTCCAAGTACGCTGAAGCACTTTCCAGCATTTCCAATATTGGCTTTAAAGCCGCATCATGAGAAGCAACTTCGTTAAGCTCTTGAACTGCCCGGCCTAACCGATCCCGAAGAGGCAAGCTGAAATCTTTATTGTCTAAGGCCATTTCGTTGCCGGTTCCACCACTTAAATTCTCATAAACCTGCGCTACACTATCCAGTATTTTTTCGGCATTAGCAAGAATTTTTTGCCTTTCCAAAAGCTGATCTTCTTCTCCGGAAACGAGAGAGGCATCATCTATCTCCTCAATCTGGAAGTTTAAAATATCCAACCTGCGTTCCCTTTCCTGGGAATCTTGACCAATATCTTCTAATTGGCGTAGGTATTCTTTTTTTTCTTGAAGATAGCCGGCAATTTCTGCACGTAACGAATGAAGGGATGAGCCACCAAAATCATCCAGCAGTTGAAGATGCTTTTCCGCCTGAAGCAATGATTGATGTTGATGCTGCCCAAGTAAATCCACCAATTGCTTTCCCAATTCGCGGAGAAATGAAACGGGCATAGATCTTCCATTTACTCGCCCCATGCTGCTTTTTCCTTTTCCGGATATTTCCCGGGTAATAATCAATAATTCTTCCTCTGCGGGCAAAGGCAAGCCATTATCTTCCAGAAGACCTTCTAAATCTGCCCGCGAGGGCAGATCATCTATTTGAAAAACCGCTTCTATAAGAGCTTCATCAGCTCCTTCCCGCACTTGAGACGTGCTGGCTCTCTCACCCAGGATAAGACTGATTGCTCCCACTATTATAGACTTTCCCGCCCCGGTTTCTCCGCTAAGGGCATTAAAGCCTTGGGAAAATTCTAGCTCAAGATCATCAACCAGGGCAAAATTTTTAACGTGCAGCCTGCGCAGCATGTTATCCTCTCCGCTTCTTTTTCATTCTTTCAACTTCCGGCCCAGTAAATTATAAAAAGAACGATCCTTAAATGTAACCAACAAAGCTTTTTCCTCGCATTTGTTAATTTTTACCTTATCACCCTCCAATAACTCAAATCCAACCTGTCCATCTAAAGTAAGTGCTATTTCTGACTGCCAGGTATAAACAATCAGGGTAACCATTTCCGAACCGTCTACAATAACAGAGCGGTTGTACAAACTGTGTGGGCAAACAGGAGTAATTACCATTACATCTAAGTGGGGGTTAACTATAGGGCCACCGGCAGAAAGTGAATATCCGGTAGATCCGGTAGGTGTTGCGATAATAAGGCCATCACCGGTATAACTTTCCAGAAAATCATCACTAATGAAAGCATTAATACGGATAATGCGGGAAAACGGACCTTTGGTAACTACAACATCATTCAAAGCAGTAAATTCAGCAACCTGTTTTTCTTCGCGTATTAACTTCGCTTCTAACATAATCCGCTCACTAATGGCATAATCTTCAGAAATAATATGTTCAAGATAATCAGGAAGGTCATCCACTTCTATCTCAGCCAAAAAACCTTTATGCCCCACATTTATACCTAAAATAGGTAGTTTCCAAGAAGAAAGTTCTCTTGCTACACGCAAAATTGTCCCGTCCCCACCGACAACTATGATCATATCCACTTGTTCTCGCCAACTCTCCAGCTCAACCGGCAAAGAAACAATAAGAGGATTTTCCTCATCTTCCTGTTCCATAATATTCACAAAAATTCCCGCATCCGAGAAAAATTTTTCTATTTTCTCCACCACACTGAAAGTATTTTTCTTTTGCCAGTTAGGAATTATGCCTACACCTTTCAATCAATAAACACCCCCCCGTATATATACCAAAACATCACAACTAAACCGGCTATGATTAAAAGGATCAAAGCCACTTTAAGCAAAATTTTTTCCCGGGAAGAAGAACCTCCCCAGGAAAAATGAACTTCTTGCCACTGTTTATTATCTACATTATAAACCAAAATACCAGCCGGGAGGAAGAAAAGTTGATCTAAAAGCATATTTTTCCGCACATCATTTGACGCAAGCGGGGATGTTTGGTTACCCTTTATCAATTTTACCAGATAGGTGCGTCCCCTTCGGCGGACAGTAAAATTACCCGTATGCAAAAAGGTTTTTTGCTTGTGGTTGTCTACAGTGAGAGTAACAGGCATTTCAGGATGAATGACATGAAGTACATATCCTTTTTCCTGTAATGCTTTTAAAGCCTCAGTTTCATTGCGGTTTAATTCCTCCCGGGTACCCTGCGTTGCAAACTTTTTTCGAGGTTGTCGGCTCTTGAGCCTTAAGTATAATAGATATCCGGCAATTATGATACCTAAAATTATAAAGTCAATGGGGCGCAAAAAAGCACCGCCTTTCCCCCAGGTTAAGTTCTATACATTATATACTCATTAGGTCTTAATTGCATATCAAATTCTCTTTTAATCAGTTAATATCCTCCCTCCATAAAACTATAGTAATATCCTTGGGTTCTCTACTCCAAAATTATAGCAGCCACCATAGCCTGCTATAATTTACGGGATGCGTCTTTAATATATAAAATTCCCCTGAGCCAATCAAGTATTTAAAAGATACTCAATTTCATTTCTATATTTAAAAATTTGTTTTACGGCACAAATGGCTGAATGCTATCTGCCAATTGAGCATTGCTGGAGGTTTTTTTTGTTAGGTTTTTCGTAATATCCAATACATAAAATATTCAGTGTTCCCCTGCGGTCCTTTGAGGCAAGAGACCGTTGTTCCAATAAGTAATAAATCAAGGCCTGCCGCATAACGCTCAATCTCATTTATCACTTCTCTGTGAACAGCAGGATCTCTTACGACTCCTTTCTTTCCCACTTTATCTTTGCCAGCCTCAAACTGAGGCTTAATCAGTGCTACTATCTCAGGAATGCCCACATGGACCAACACAGGCAATACTTTTTGCAAAGAAATAAAGGAAACATCAACCGTAGCAATATGAGGAACTTCAGCTAAATGTTCCGGTTTTAGATAGCGAATGTTGGTCCGTTCCATAGTTACCACGCGAGAACTTTGTCGAAGTTTCCAATCTAATTGGCCATAACCTACATCAATTGCATAAACTTTTAAGGCACCCTCATGGAGGGCATAGTCCGTAAAACCTCCCGTGGAAGCACCGACATCCAAAACTACTTTGTGTTGAAAATAAAAGCCAAGATCTTTGGCAGCACCGGCTAGTTTTAATCCTCCCCTGCTTACATAGGGGTTTTTTCCCTGTAATATTTCTATCTCACTGGAAGGGCTCACATTAGTACCCGGTTTAGTACAAACTTTCCCATCAACCCGCACATTACCGCTCATAATTTCTGCCCGGGCTCGATTACGATGAGCAACCAATTCTTTTTCCACTAAAAGCAGGTCCAATCTTTTTTTGGCTACCATAAAGACAAAGAACCTCAGTTAAATTTTAAAGTAGGGAAGAAAAAACACCGTCAGTTGGCTATGAGCTCATTGTTCTCTGAATTTGTTTATTGGTCTCTCGAATAAATGAGAGGGCGCTTTGGAAGATACTTTCTACATCCAGCCCCTGAGTTTTTAAAAGCTCTTGTCTATCTCCATGTTTAACAAAAGCATCGTTAATTCCCAGTCGACAAACGGGAATAAGAAGCCCTTTTGTTTCAAGCATTTCCAGGCAAGCGCTGCCGAACCCCCCTGCCAATACATTTTCTTCTACCGTAAGCATGCGACCGCATTCGCGAGCCGAGTTTAAGATGGTTGTTTCATCAAGGGGCTTGATAAAGCACGCATCAACTACAGCAGCCTCAATTCCCTTTTGAGCAAGCCTCTCGGCAACTTGCAGTGAGGGATAAACCATGGAACCCATAGCCAGAATTAAAAGATCGCAGCCTTCCCGCAATTGTTCAGCTTTTCCCCATGGCAACATACGAGGCTCTTCCCCAGGTAATCCTTGTCCCCTGGAGCGGGGGTAGCGTATAGCTACCGGCCCATCTTCATACTTTAGCGCCGTAAACAACTGATGGCGCAGTTGATTTTCATCCCGGGGCGCCATGATAGAAAAATTGGGGATGTGGCGGAGATAAGATATATCAAATATTCCCTGGTGAGTTTCTCCATCTTCACCCACAATGCCGGATCTATCCAAAGCTAAAACTACCGGCAAATTTTGCACACTAAGATCATGTAAGGTTTGATCATAAGCCCGCTGTAAAAAAGTGCTGTAAACAGCTACCACAGGCTTTGCTCCTTCTGCAGCCAGACCACCGGCCATAGTAACCGCATGCTGTTCAGCAATTCCCACATCATAAAACCTCTCCGGGTACCGGGAAGCAAAAAGATCAAGCCCGGTACCCGTTTTCATAGCCGCTGTAATAGCCACAACACGGGGATCCTTCTCCGCAAATTCTACCAGGGATTTACCAAAAACTTCAGTGTAAGTTAGCGGGGAAGAAGGTTTATCCAGAAAATTCCCATTCTGCAGGTCAAAAGGACCTACACCATGGAAAACAGAAGGTTCTTCTTCCGCATAGATGTAACCCTTTCCTTTTTGGGTCAAGGCATGAATCAAAACGGGCCCATCCATTTCACGCGCTCGATTTAATACAGAAGTCAAGTTCTTTAAATTGTGCCCATCAACCGGACCCAGATAAGTAAAGCCCATCTCTTCAAATAACATTCCGGGAACAATTATATGCTTTAAGGCTCCTTTAAAACGAGAAACTGATTCTACCAAATACCCACCAATATAAGGATTTTTTCTTAGCATGTCCGTTATTCTTTCTTTGAGACGATTGTAACCGGGATTAGTCCGGATTCTTTCCAGATAAGAAGAAAAACCGCCTACATTGCGATCTATGGACATGTTGTTATCGTTAATTATTACAATAAGATCTCGTTGAAGTTCCCCGGCATGATTGATAGCTTCAAAGGCCATGCCACCGGTAATAGCTCCGTCACCAAGAACAGCAACTACTTTGTAGTTCTCTTTTTTTAACTTCCGAGCTTCTATCATACCCAGGGCTGCAGATATGGAAGTGCTGCTGTGACCAGTTCCGAAAGCATCATAAACACTTTCTTCTCGACAGGGGAAGCCACTGATTCCACCTTGCTGCCTTAAAGTAGAAAAAACATTTTTCCTGCCGGTCAATATTTTGTGCGTATAACTTTGGTGCCCTACATCCCAGATAATTTTATCCCGGGGACAGTCAAATACGTAATGTATGCCTATGGCCAATTCTACCGTGCCCAGGCTGGAAGATAAGTGACCTCCATTTTCGGCCACTACCTTAATAAGAAAATCACGCACTTCTTGTGATAGAATATAAAGTTCTGCCAGATCCATTTTTTTTAAATCTGTGGGGCTTTGTATTTGATCTAGTTTATCACCCATGGTTAATACAAGCTCCTCTTTCTTTAATTAGCTGTGTAAAATCTTCCCCTACCCAAATTGCCTCTCCATGAAGGCTTTAAAAGCTCTTATTCATCTAAAGAAAACATAATATAGACACTGTTAGCTCCTAACTCTTCCGAACCTGTTTTTTTTTGCGGACAGGCCAAATATTTTCCATACGGGTTAATAACAAGCCCACTTTTATCATAATTTCGGTTGACCAACGAAGAGCCGCATATTTTCCCCAAGCCTTGCCACCTACAGTTAATGCTGCCACAATGGCCGTCATAATTATACGCAGGTATAGCTCAAATTCATTGGTGTAATTAGCCAGATTAAAAACTATAACTGCTGCCAAACCGCCGCTAATAATACCGGTAATATCTCCAATTACATCATTACAGAAGTTTGCTACCCGGTCAGCATTTTTTACCAATTCCACTCCTTTACGGGCACCCGGAACTTTCCGCGCCGCCTTGGCATTTAGTGGAGATAACTTTGCCGCTGCAGCGGAAGTTCCTATTGTATCAAAAATAACACCTATAAAAACAACTATCAACAAAATTATAAGTGAAAGAGAAAAGAATTGAATTCTTTCTAAAAGAAGTTCAGTTATTAGTCCAAAAATTACAGCCAAAACCAAAGTTCCCGCTGCCATACGCAGAATCCATCGCCAAGTTTTTTCTTTGGCTTTACTATTCCCCAAACATTTTCACCTCAGAGAGATTCCCGGGCACTTAATAATTACCGGTAATAACCGGTTAATCACGCCTTTACCGTTGTTCGCCCGGCAAATACATTAGCAGCATTAACTATGGTACAGGCCACGGTAAATAATAATGGGCATAAGTGACAGCACCCCAGGTAAACTTTGCGGCTTAGGTCCAGCAGGATTTCCCGTATAATCACCTGTCGTCACCGCACAGGCAGTTTCCTTTTAAGATTATTCCTACCATGTCACCACAGGTAGAGCTGGATTACCACTTAGCTCGCACTTTAACCCCTGGTATACCTCCCTTACGGAAACAGTCTAGGAGATTTCCTCAGTAAAGCCCTGCTGTTTCCTAGCCTCTTTTGCAGTTGAGGTTTAAGCAGCAAGCTGCTACCTCCACCACAACCACTCAAGGCAGGCTACGCTGCACACAGCTTCCACCGCATACAGGTTCTGCCCAAGCCGTAGCCCACTACACCTTAATCTTAAAGCAATACGCCACCTGCTTGGGTCTCCGCGAAGCTAGGGTCAACGCCTACATGCCATTGTAGATCGCCCCAACTTCTTAACCCCCAGCACCAACCCCCAACTGGGCGTCGGTAGCCAGCACCAGGGACTTCATCGATGTGCCCTCAACGGATTTTTAGGCCCGTTTTCAGAAACAGTGGCTTTAACTAGAATACTGCGTCACTTATGCCCTTGTTAGCAAATTATACCATACTCCATATTTATTCTCAAGATAGCCTATACCGCTGCAATACTTAACCTCCCGGAAAAGGAAAACTTATTTCCTGCTACGTTGACCAATTATGCAACCCCATTTTGTTTCAATGGACTATTTGATAGCGAGGTAAAATACTTATAAAAAACTTTTCTACTCCTTGATAAAAGATTGTATATAAAAAGATAGACCTCCCATCGGGATCTATCTTTTTGCAAAACAGTTTTTTTAATTCCTCCCAAGACAAAAACCATTTTATTAAAATGTTTATGGCTTCCGTAGCTCAAAAACCCCTTTCCTATTAAACATAAGGACTTCGGTAATTTCAGTAAACCTGGACGCTCAATGAACTCTCATACCCGCCAGTCAAAATTTATTCTTCTAATTTATCCACTCTATCACTTAAGTACTCCCTACCTTTTTCTACTCCTTCTATTGCGCCTTCCACGCTTCTGGTAGCACCGGTAATCATGTCTACCTCTTCAGCAACAGGCACATCAGGATCAAGGCCAATAAATTGCTCAGTAAACTCTTCATCGTCTATAACATCGCCTATTCCGGGAGTTTCCTCGTGATAAATGATACTCATCCCAATTATTTCTTTGTTCTCATCCATAACCAGCAGAATCTCAATGTCTCCTCCATACCCACTGCCGGTTACTATTGTTGCCACTCCTACTTTTTCTCCGTCCTCTATGGCAAAATAACACTCTTTTCCATTTTCTGCTTCGATCTCCACTTCATCTGCTTCAGGGCAAAATTTTAACATCGTATCCTCAATTTCTTTCATCCTTTGTTCCTGAATTATGGGATCGGTTACCCCATGAGTCACGGTTAAGACACTGGCTGAGATAATACCCACTAACATTAATGTTAAGCCCAATTTTATGATATCTGCCGCTTTCATTGCTTCAAATACCTCCCTGTATATTTCTTCATTATTCCCTCAGACAATTTAAGTATACCGAAATGCTTTAAAAGTGTAAAGCAATCTACTATTATCTCTTCCAAGGATTCCTATTCTATCTGGCTAAATTTAATATTACCACATTAACTAAATTTCAGCATCTATTTTCCGCTAATATAACCCTCACCGGTCAAATAATATCTCTTAGCGTTCTCGAAAAATGAGCAACCGGGATAACTCACGCAATATTACAGCTTCTTCTCCAAAAGAATCCAAAGCCGCCAGAGAATCATGATAAAGGTCATTTGCCCTTTGCATAGCTTTAGCAGCACCAAACCGCAAGGGGTAAGTAGCTTTATTCCTTGCTTGATCCATCCCGGAGCTTTTTCCCATTTTCTCGCTATCACCTTGCAAATCAAGCATATCATCGGCAATCTGAAAACCATGGCCAAGGGATTCGCCATATTTGCTCAATTTATTCATCTGCTCATGAGAAGCACCACGTACTAAACCACCCATTCTTACCGCTGCTTTTATTAACGCTCCGGTTTTTCGGTTATTTATCTCTTCTATCTCTTCCCCGGAAATTTCTCTGCCTTCTGCCCATAAATCCAAGACCTGCCCCCCCATCATGCCTTCAACTCCTGAAGCTCGGGCCAACTCACCAACCAGAGCAAGAGCCTTACCGGGGCAATTATGTTCCTGCCCATAATCAGCAGTAACTTCAAAGGCCAAGGAAAGCAAAGCATTTCCGGTTAATATTGCCGTAGCTTCGTCATATGCAATATGACAGGTAGGCTGGTTACGCCGCATGTCATCATTATCAAGGGCGGGAAGATCGTCGTGGATTAAGGAATAAGTATGTACCAGTTCCAATGTACAGCCAATTTTCCCTAAACTTTTTTCTATGCCGGTTTCCAACATTTCAGCCGTAGCTAAAAACAATATCGGCCTAATACGCTTTCCTCCGGCCATTACCGTATATTCCATGGCATCATGAATAACCCGGGGGTATTTAGGATAAGCTCGCAAAATTTCAGCCAGGCACTGATCTATAAATTCTTTTTTTTCCTCCAGGTAAATATTTATATCCTTACCGCCCATTTAGATCCTCGCCTTTATCTTCTCCGTCTTGACTTCTAAACTCATCCTCGCTATTCTCAGGCGAAGAAATAAAATTATCTTTTTCATTTGTTTCATTTTCCACTTCTTTTAATAAATATTCCACCTTGTATTCAGCTTCCACCAAAATTTCACGGCAGGTGCGAGAAAGCCTAATTCCCTCCTGAAAATAACGGAGGGAGTCTTCCAGGGAAAGGTTTCCCTCTTCTAAATGCTGCACCACTTCTTCCAGTTTTTTTAAGGCTTCCTCAAATGTAAGATCCAATTTTTCATGATGATCATGCATTTCACTCTCTTGATCCTTTCCGGTGTTATTTTCCTTCAATATTTTCACCTCCGCAGGATTCTTCCGCCACAAAAATGTCTTCTACCCGAGACCAGGCATGTCCATCAATAAAGTTCAACTTTATAAGCTGCCGGTTCTTTAAATCTTTAACAGAATTAATCAAGTTGCCTGATTCATTTTCACAATAGCTGTATCCCCTCTGCATTATCTTAAAAGGGCTTAAGCCATTTAACCTGGTTTGGGCATTATCAAAGCGGTAAGCCCTCTCTTTTAACAGGTTAATCATAGCATTTTTGAAGCGCTGTTCCAAGTTACTCTGTTGTTCCTGCTTTTTTTTAATATCCTGTAAGGGAAGCTGGTAAAAGCGGCGGCGAATGGTATGATCCAATTTTTGCTTTTCCCGCTCAATCTTATTTGCCAGGGCTTTGCCACCGCGCTCTGTTAAGCCATAGATATAGTTAAGCAATTCATAAATATCAGGAAGTATATAGGAAACTGCTCCTGTGGGAGTCGGTGCCCGTAAATCTGCCACAAAGTCAGCTATGGTAAAATCTGTTTCATGTCCTACTGCCGAAACCACGGGGATGCGTGAATTAAATATTTCCCGCGCTACTTCTTCACTATTGAAAGCCCACAAATCCTCCAAAGATCCTCCACCGCGGGCTAACACAATAACATCAACATCAGATCGCTTATTCAGATAATCAATAGAACTGACAATATCAGTCGGCGCACCGGTTCCCTGGACAAGGGTTTCCACCACTAAGAAAGTTACATGCGGGTATCTTTGTTCGGCAGTGCTCAATATATCTTGGAGTGCCGCGCCTGTGGGAGAAGTTACTAACCCAACACAGCGTGGGAATCGTGGCAGTTCCTGTTTGTAGCGCGCATCAAAGAGCCCTTCCGCCTCAAATTTCTTTTTTAACTGTTCATAAGCCAGATATAGGGCTCCCAATCCTGCAGGTTCCATTTCGCGCACATAAAATTGGTAGATTCCTTCTTTCTCATAAACAGAAACATTCCCCCGCACCCATACATTCATTCCATCAGAGGGAAGAAATTTACAATACCGATTGTTTCCTTTAAAAAAAACGCAGCGTAATAATGATTTTTCATCTTTAAGGGTGAAGTACATATGCCCGGATCGATGAAATTTAAAATTCGACAGCTCCCCCTCTACCCATAAATTCTGCAGAAAGGGATCGTGGTCAAAAAAATTCTTTATATAGCGAGTTAATTCGGTCACAGAAATTACCGATGTCTCCATCTTTTCCCTCCATGTTGAAGCTAAATCGCTATGAAAATAAGAGTGGGACAAGTAGGCAAATATTTTGCCCCCCTTGTCCCAGATATTTAGGCATAATTATCTTACTGTAAGCCTTGCTTAATCTTGAAAGCTTGTAAAGTGTTTAACATAAGCATGGTAATAGTCATAGGACCCACACCACCGGGAACGGGAGATATGTAGCCGGCTACTTTTTCCGCACTTTCAAATTCCACGTCTCCCACCATTTTTTCATCTATAAAGTTGATACCAACATCAATTACAACTGCACCGGGCTTAATCCAATCGCCCTTTACCATTTCAGCACGCCCCGCTGCCGCAATAAGCACATCGGCTTCACGGCAGACCGCCGGCAGGTCGGCAGTGCGAGAATGACAAATGGTTACGGTGGCATGGCGCTCCAACAACAAAAGCGCTACCGGCTTACCTACTATGTTGCTGCGGCCTATTACTACAGCATTTTTACCTTTAAGATCGTAATTTATATACTCCAGCATTTTGATACAACCATGAGGTGTGCACGGTATATAACACTCTTCGCCAATCAAAAGGTTGCCAATATTAATAGGATGAAAGCCATCTACGTCTTTTTCCGGGGAAATAGCGTGAATAACTTCTTCATCTTTGATATGATCAGGTAAGGGAAGCTGCACCAAGACACCATGAATATTTTCATCATTGTTGAGGCGATGCACCATCTTCATAAGCTCTTCCTGGCTGGTTGTGTCCGGCAGGCGATGTATTTCGGAGTAAAATCCCAGCTTATGGCTTGTTTTTTCCTTATTATTTACATATTTATGGGAAGCCGGATCATCGCCCAAAATAACCACTGCTAAACCGGGGATTTTATCCGTCTTCTTTTTTATTTGTTCCATTTCCTCGGCAATTTCCGCTCTTATCTGTTTGGCTACATCCGGTCCTTTTATTAATTCAGCCGTCATAAATAATAACCTCCTTAGATATTATTTTGATCTTAATGTTTATGAAACCCCTTCTAAACGTATAGCTCCCATAATCTCATCGTCAACTTCCACGGGAGATCTGTAATCCATTTCATATCCCATGGCTGAGGAAAGAGCAGCAATGATTTTCCAATCGGGAAGTGCCTGAGCCGGTGGATCTAAAGCACAATCATGTTGCTGCAAGACTCCTTCCAGGTTGGTAAATGTGCCTTCTGTCTCCAGAAAACTTGCGCCGGGTAAGACCACATCAGCATAACGAGTAGCGGGAGTAAGGAAAAGCTCCTGAACTACCAGGAATTCCAAGCCGGAATAAGCATCACGCCCCTGTTTTTCATTACTTATATGCCGATTGTCCCCTACCATATATAATCCTTTAATTTCGCCTTCAGCGGCACCCTTATATATTTTTTCCGCATTATACCCTTCTGCGGATGGCAGTTCCACCTGCCACAGTTCTGCAAAATTCTTACGGGCTTCTGCATCATCCATGCGATTAAAGCCGGGCAAAAGTTCTGGAATACCGCCCAAATCAAGACCTCCCTGATTATTGCTCTTTTCATGCATAAGAAGGATACCGGCATTATCATCTTCTATTTGATGGACAGCAAGATGAATTTGGGCAAGAGCTGCCGTATTTTCATAACCTTGATCAGCCACGAAATCTTCACCTACCAGGGTTAATGCTTTCCGAGCTTGCATAATGTATGAAGCCGCTTTTTGTATATCTTCTTCCGAGACAGCGGTTTCAGCAGCAACTTTATCAAGGGTAAAACTACTTAGCTCTTCCCATGCCTTTTTCAGATCACCGTCAAGTTCTTCTGATTTCCCTTCCAATACTATCCTTAATAGGCCTTTAACCAGAGTATTATAAGTTCCAGCCTTTGGCTGTAATTTGAGATGAGCATCTTGATTAATCTCAGTTTCTGCAGTATTTATAACTACCAACCTCGCCCCTCTGTAGCGAACTGCCGACTGCACATCCATGGCGGCTACAGGATGAGTTTTGGTTATATCAGATCCCCATAACACTAAAGTATCAGCCAAACTAATAGCCTCCAGATCACTGGTAGAACCTCCTACTCCTAAAATATCATCAAGGGCTAAACTGGCATTTTCAAATCCGCCATAAACTCCAATTTCCAGGTTATTAGTGCCCATAGCAGCCCTGGCAAGTTTTTGCAGAAGGTAGCTTTCTTCATTGGTAAGGCGCCCGGAACTTAAAACAGCCAGAGATTGCCCACCACTTTTCTCTTTTATTTCTTTAAAACGTCGGGCTGCATATTCCAAAGCTTCCTCCCAGGTAGTTTCCTGAAGTTCTCCTTTTTCCCGATCACCTTTCCTAATCAATGGGGTAGTAATTCGTTCTTCACTCTGCAAATAATCAAAACCAAATTTTCCTTTCACACAAATCCGTATGCCGGGATTATCGCTTTCTTCCGCAGCATTGATCTTAACCACCCGATTATCTTTCACTTTGTAACTCAGCATACAGCCTACTCCACAATGGTTACATACACCGGCAACTTCCTCAAACTCCCACTCTCGGCCCTGCCACAGACGTCCTTTTTCCACCAGAGCACCTACGGGGCATACTTCCACACATATGCCACAAGAAATACATCCGGCATCTTCCAGGGTTATTTTGCTTTCATCCCTACCAAAATCTACCCGCGAATCGACTCCGTTTTCATTTAAGTCAAAAACAAACCGGTTGGCTATCTCACGGCAAGCTCTGATGCAGCGACCACAAAGTATACATTTATCGGGATCACGATAGATATAATAATCAGAGTCGTCAATAACAGCACTTCTGTCTGCACCTACCGGGTAAAACTCTCTGGCAGGATTTATGCCGGTTTTGTAAGCTCCTTCTTGCAGCTGGCAACTGCCACTTTCTTCGCAGGTAAGGCATTCTTCCACAGGGTGAGTAGATAAAAGAAAAGACAATATTTCCCTGCGGCTAGCAATTACCTCCGGAGTGTCTGTTGTAACTTCCATACCGTCAGTAACAAGTGTGTTACAAGATGTTACCGGCCTCTTAATCCCATTTACTTCTACCAAACACATCCGGCAATAACCCAGCGGACGCAGTTGTGGATGATAACACAGGGTGGGGATGAAAACCCCTATTTTTCCCGCTGCCTGGTAGATAGTGGTTCCTTCCTCAACATAAACCCGTTGCCCGTTTATGGTTAAACTTACTATCATGGTTGTTTTTTCCCTCCCCTAAAAAATTTGTAAATCATATATCTAAAAAGTTATGATAATCAGCTACTAAAAAGGTACTAGCCATTTGTTACTGCCAGCAATACACGGTAACAGCGCAGGCATCGTTCTGCCTCATCTAAAGATTGAGTATTATGTAAACCGTAACTAACTTCCCGAAAATCTCCCAATCTCTGCTCTACGGGGATAAGCCTTTCTTCCTCGCGCTCATATCCTCCGGGCTGATCTACGTTTTCTTCCGGATCGTAAACTTTCAACTGATCCAGCAACTGTTGCATCTGGTCTTCTTCCCTAACCTGTACTTTTCCTTGCTGCAGGTATTGGTCCATGTAATAGGCTGCCCGATTGCCGGTAGCGATTGCTTTTATTACAGTATCTGCGCCATACACTGCGTCTCCACCGGCAAATATTCCAGGAACAGCCGTTTCACAAGTAATAGAATCGGCCTTAATGTTACCCCCCTTACCGGTTTCGATACCACCACCCTCTGAGATAAAATCAAAAACAGGGGCCTGACCTATGGCCGGCACTACTGTGTCTACATCAAGGATAAATTCGGAGCCTTCTATGGGAACAGGCCTTCTCCGGCCGCTCTCATCCGGCTCTCCAAGCTTCATGCGAACGCATTCCAGGCCGGTTACCTTCCCTCCCTCGGCTATAATTCGGGAAGGGTTAGCCAGGAAGTGGTAAATAACACCTTCATCTTCCGCATCTTCAATCTCCACATCATGGGCCGGCATTTCAGCCCTTGAACGACGATATACGATATAAACTTCTTTTGCCCCCATACGGAGAGAAGAACGCGCACAGTCGATAGCAACATTACCTCCGCCAATTACGGCCACATGATCGCCAAGTTCAACTTTTCCACCCAGGCTTATATTACGTAGAAATTCCACCCCGGGTATAAAACCTTTGTAGCCTTCCTTTTCTCCTTCAACACCCATATCAGTGCTCTCATGCAGGCCGGCAGCTATAAAAATACCCTTATACCCTTCATTTTGTAGTTCCTCCAGGGTAACATCTTTTCCTACGTCAGTATTTAAGCGTAATTCCACACCGGCCTTGGTAATCATCTCCACTTCCCGGTTTAAAATATCCCACGGCAGGCGGTATGAGGGTATCCCTACCGCCATCATTCCTCCGGCCACCGGTAATTTTTCAAAAATAGTAACAGAATAACCCAAACGGTTTAACCGGTCTGCGGCACTTAATCCTGCAGGGCCGGCACCAATAACCGCAACTTTATCTCCGGTTGACTTTTCCTTTTTTTGAGCTAAATCTTCAGTTTCCCTGTTTAAATCGAGCTCAAAATCAGCTACAAATCGTTTTATGTTTCTAATAGAAACGGGAGCATCCAGTTGATTGCGGCGGCAATTTTCTTCACAGGGATGTACACAAACCCTTCCCAATGAACCAGCCAGAGCTGTTTTTTCCCTGATTGTAGCCAGCGAATCTTCAAAAGCTCCTTCCCGCAAGAAACCTATATAACAGGGAATATCCACATGCGCAGGGCAACCATTTAAGCAAGGCGCCGTCACTTTGGTGTGGTAATTATAAGAAGGAACTCCGGAAAAATAGGGCTTACTTCCGTCTTCTTTTTCTCCTTCTTCTTCTGGAATCAAGCGTTTTTTGAAATCATGGGCATAATACTGGAGGGCATCCAATAAAGGCTTGGGGGCAGATTGACCTAATTCACAGAAAGATGTATCCCTTATTAATTTTCCCCAACGCTGTAAAGAGTCATAATCTTTTTCTTTGCCTCTGCCTTGAGTGATCCGCTCCAGCACCCTCTCAATCATGGCTGTTCCAACCCGGCAAGGGATACAGCGCCCACAGGATTCTTCCTGAACTCGCTGAAAATACTCTCGCAAAATCTCCACAAGGTCTACTTCAGAATCGTACACTACCAAACCATCCCACCCTACAATAGCTCTGAGGTTTTCATTTGCCAAAGATGAAGGAAGCCCTAAGTCCTCAGCTTCTGGCCATTCTTCCATCGGCTGACTGCGATTGTCTTGAAAATTACTGTTCCAACTGTTAAAAACTACCTTTCCCATCTGATTTATTCTCTCCTCCTTCATCTCCCGGGGGGAGATTAATATTTGTTATAAATTATTACGTACGTATGAAAAATATTCGCCATATCTTCTCCATGATCCTTTAAAAATAATGGGAAAAGCATTATTTGTAAATTTCGAAATTTACTGCTGATTCAGAAAATGTAGACACATCTGGTTAGCAATGGCATACGGGCTTATTTCACCATTGAAATAAAGGGAAAGCATTTTTTTGCTAGATTTGATTAAAGGTCTGTCCTTCTCTTTCGGGGGATTGAACTTGATCATGGACTGCCCGGTCTAAAATACCATTAATAAAAGAGGTGGAATCAGCATCTCCATATTTTTTGCTCAATTCCAAGGCTTCATTTATGGTCACTGCCGTAGGTATCTCAGGCATATGTAGAATTTCAAAAAGGGCCATACGTAAAAGGCAACGGTCAACAGAGGCTATACGATCCAGTTTCCATTTGACTAAATAATTGCTAATGATATAATTAAGTTCTTCACTTTTCTGAATAACTCCCTGAAAAAGTTTTTCCGTAAAAGAAACTTCCTCCTCAGTTAAAAAAACCCCCTGCAGGGAATAACTTAAAGCCCTTCCCGGTTCAATGTTTCCCACATCTACCTGGAATAATGCCTTAAAAACTGATTCCCGAGACAACCTTCTACTCAACTAACTTCCTCCTGTTACATATATGATAGCCCCAAAAAACAGGGTATTTAAAACTAACCGATATATTTATAAGTAAAAGTAACTTATCTTCCACGTAACCTATTGATAAATTCTTCCCAGCCTTCTTGATCGATGAGCCAACCAATATATACTCCGGCGGCAATACAAATAATTAAAAAAAGCCCGGCCAAAAAACCAAAAGATATAAAAATTAAGGCAACCAGCAGGCCGATTATCCCACCTGCTATTTTACGCCAATGTCGATAAAATAACTCCCTTAATTGTCTCTCTTCCAAATCCCACACTTCCTTTAGCTCTGAAGTTATTCAGCAATATGTCCATTATTTAAGAGCGGCGTTTACCCATTTCATCCACTACAATATTTTCTACCGAAACACTAACTTCATTAACAGGCATGCCGGTTTTATCTTCAACATATTCTTTAATTTTCCCCTGTAGTTCTGCGGCAAGGGGCGGTATTTGCAAGTCCGGTAAAACTTTTACATGAAGTTCAATCACCATGCCCTGCTCGGTAACGGAAACTTTGGTAGAAGTTTCTTTGATACCATGAATGTCACGGGAAACACGCAGAACCATATTTTCTATAGCCTGAAAAGAAATGTTTATTTCGCCTCGTTCGTTATATTGGATAATAGACTTTACTTTCTTTCCATCCTCTTTATTTGCTCCTTTAAAGCTCACTCCCAAAATGGCAAGCCCTACAATTAAAAAGACTAATCCTGTTATCGCAGTTGCTTCCTGACCGGCAAAATTAGCCAGGATAGTTCCGGATACATCAATCAAATTTAGGTAGATACCCACGCTAAAAATACCAACAGCAATAATTAATATTCCACATATGCCCAGTATAAAACGCGTCCCCAATCCCATATCAGGTGCCTCCTCTGTTTAAGCTAAACGCTTTACCATATTTCTAAATTGTTTAATATACAACTAAAAAATGATATTTTCCTAAATTCTATTTTAAGTTTATCCCCTCGCGTTCTTCTGAATCTGCAGAAGTCCTTTTAGAAGGGAATAATACTCCCTGCACATGGATATTAACCTTTAATACCCTCAGCCCGGTCATCTTTTCAATGGCGTTTTTAACCCGCTCTTGAACTGCAAAAGCTATATCAGGTATGCGCACTCCATAGTGAACTATGAGGAATATATCTACAATAGTCTCTTCTTCTCCTACTTCTACTTTGACTCCCCTTGAAAGATTCTTTTTGCCTAATGCTTCAGCAATGCCCCCCGCTATACCGCCACTCATACCGGCTACTCCTTCAACTTCAGTTGCTGCCAGCCCGGCAATAACGGCAACCACTTCGTTGGCAATGCGAATGGTCCCTATTTCTGAAGGCAAGCTAGAGGTATTGGGTTCTTTATCTTCATTCTCTGCCGTTCTGTTTTTTTGTTCCTCTGTCTCTGACATACTCTTTCCTCCTTAATCATTTTAATAAAAAAAAACTAAACAACGGATATTACCTTAAAAATGCACCTTCACCTTTTATTCATTTTCATCTACTATGATGTCCTCTGCGGGAAAATCTTCTGAATCCGCTCGTTCCATTAGGTCTTTTTCGCTTTCTTCGCCATCACTAATGAGAACAACTTCCCCGCAGCCGGGACAAAGTATTTCCATCTCTTCATCTTCGTCCAGCACACTGTCGTCTACATAAATTATTTCACGGCATTGCGGGCATTCAAAACTAAAACTGCCTTCCTGTGCTTCCTCTTCACCAAATAAATGGCGTTCATCCTCTTCATCATAATAATTATCTTCGAGCTCCGTTAGGTCTTCATCGATGGTTTCGGCATACTCGGCCAAATCTGCATAACTCTCATCAAGGTCGAGCAAGCTATCTGTTATTTCTTCCAATACTTCCACGATCCGGATCAACACTTTACCTTCCTTGGGAGACTTTTCCAAACCCAAGCCTTCTATCAAACCTCTAATGTGGCCTACTTTTGCTTTCAAATCATGCATAGTTTGCCTTCCCCCTAATCTAAATTATATTTCCCAACAACCAAATTAAAAATCCTGATTATTTGCTTTGCCAAAAGGTGCAAAAAAACAATTAATTACAAGGATTTAGTACGCGGCTTCAGCAGTTATAATATAAGTTTTATTTAGTTTGAATAATATCAGAAGGGTATTTTAAAATCAAGAGAATATCATTGAAAGCATTCCCACTGCAACATCCAGCCAACAATCAGACCCGCTCAATATAATTGCCGCTGCGAGTATCTATTTTTAATGTATCTCCTTCATTTACAAAAAAAGGAACCTGGACAGTTAAACCACTTTCCAGAGTCGCCGGTTTGCTGCCACCGGAAGCAGTGTCTCCCTTTACACCGGGTTCAGTTTGCACTACTTGTAGTTCAACTGTGTGAGGAAGTTCCACATCAATTATTTCATCCCCGTATAAAAGAAAGTGAAGCCGCTGATTTTCTTTTAGAAATTTTACTTTATCCCCCAGCTGCTTAGCGGCAAGGGGAACTTGCTCAAAAGTTTCTACATCCATAAAGAAATAATCATCTCCTGAATAATATAGATATTCCATTTCTTTACGTTCAAGGTGAGCTTTATTAATTTTTTCACCCGCCCGAAAAGTTTTTTCTGTAGTGGTTCCAGTACGTAAATTCTTTAGTTTAGAACGCACAAAAGCCGCTCCCTTACCGGGTTTTACGTGCTGAAACTCTACTACCGAATAAATCTCTCCATCTACTTCAATAGTAAGCCCAGTTTGAAAATCATTAGTGGAAATCATTCTAGTTCTTCCCCTTCCGTATCCATTTTTTTATCAAAGCTTTATGGTGGAAATTTTTCCGAAACCATACAATATTCCGGGATTGATAATATTTGAAAATTCTCTGCAATCAAAACATATCCTGGTAATGATAATTTCTAAAATGGGATCATTTCCCTCGCACTGTGAGTTAAAACTTCACATCCATCATCTGTTACCAAAACCATATCTTCTATGCGAACACCGCCCCATCCTTTGAAATAAATTCCCGGTTCCACGGTAACCACCATTCCGGAAACAAGCTTTTCTTTTCCTTTGGGAGACAAAAGTGGTGCTTCATGGGGTTCAATCCCCACTCCATGACCCAACCCATGCCCAAAATTTTCACTCCACCCTTTTTTTCCCATAACTTTCCTGGCTGCTGCATCAACCTTTGCCCCATTAACTCCCGCACGCAAGATATTTATAGCTGCTTGCTGGGCTTCCATAACCACCTTCCATATTTCCAAATGTTTCTCAGCCGGCTTTCCCACGAATAGGGTGCGACTCATATCTGATGCATAACCTCCAACGGTAACCCCAAAATCAAAAATAACAAATTCCCCTTCAGCCAATTTCTTATCGGAAGCTACGCCATGCGGTCGAGCACTCCGTGGACCGGAAGCCACAATATATTGAAAAGCAGGTTTATCCCCCCCACTTTTTTTTAATATATGTTCCAACTCCGCAGCAAGATCTTTTTCTTTGATGCCGGGACGGACCTGCGAGCAAATAATCTTAAATGCTTTATCAGTTAAGCCGGCAGCTTGCTTGATTAAATGCAATTCCCCCGACTCCTTTATCGCTCTAATTTTTTCCACTTTTTGGCGCAAAGGTATTAAGGGAACTTTTACCCGCTCGGCCAGCCATTTATAATTATAATAGGAAATATGTTCACCTTCAAACCCCAAACTGCTCCAGCCTTCACGGTTAACCAAAAATGCTACGGTTTCACTAATGTGATTTTTCATGGGATGTATTTCCAGGTGCGAAGATTGCTCTTCCGCCTGCTCCAGGTAGCGAAAATCAGTAACCAGGATTGCTTTATATTTCCCGACCATAAGAAACCCGGCCGAACCATCAAAACCACTTAAATAAAAGCGATTGGCAGGCACTGTGATCAAAAAGACATCAATATCCTGCTTTTTTAATTCCTGACGTAGTTTTTTTAAACGCCGGGAATAATCAGGTAAAATATTTGAAGGTGTTTCTCCCATTGTTTTCTCATTCGCTTTCGTTCAATAAGTAAAATACAGCTTCCAACCCCAAGAGATAACTTCGAGGACCAAAACCGCTGATTACTCCTTTTACTACCGGCGAAATAACGGAATGCCGCCGAAAAGGCTCTCGACTGTATATGTTAGAAAGGTGAATTTCCACTACCGGTATGTTCGCTGCCTGCAAAGCATCTCTCAAGGCATAACTGTAATGGCTGAGAGCACCGGGGTTTATTAACAACCCACTGCATTCAACCTGTGCTTCCTGTATCTCATCTACTAAAACTCCTTCATGATTAGAATGACGAATAGTTAATTCTATGCCCAGATGGAGAGCCCTTTCCTGGAGCATATTATTAATATCATCCAGAGTTAATTTTCCATAAACCCGGGGTTCCCTCTCTCCTAACATATTTAGGTTGGGGCCATGCAAAACCATTATTTTAGGGGACATCACTATAACCTCCCGCTGAAAAATATCTATCAATTATTGCTTTTCCGCCTAAAATGTTTCAGCTATTTTTCTTTTGTTTTAATACCCTTAGTTTTAAGCAATTCGCAAATTTCTCTGACAACATCAGTCGGGGTTTTACCATCCGTATGTACTGTTAAATCTGCAAATTCATTATAAATTGCCGCCCGATGATTTAATAATTCTTCAATTTTCTTTTGCGGTTCACCCTGCTGCAGTAAAGGTCTATCTGTATGACCTACCCGCCTAAATATTTCTTTAACAGAAGCGGTAAGCAAAACAATTAATCCTCTTTGACGCAACAAACGGCGGTTCCGTTCCCACAGCACAGCTCCGCCGCCTGTAGCTACCACCAAAGAACCACGCTCGTACTTTTCTAGCCCGGCAATAACTTCCGCCTCCCATAAACGAAAAGATTCTTCTCCTTCTGTTGCAAAAATGGAAGCTATTTTTTTACCTGCAAACTTCTCCACAGTTGCATCAGTATCCATAAAAGTACGGTTTAATTTCGCTGCAAGATTTTTTCCGGTATCTGTTTTACCTGTACCCATAAATCCCGTTAATATAATATCTTCATTGTTCCAGGACATAAATAATTACTCATCTCACTTCCTAAAAATAATACCATTTTTTACAGAAAAAAGATATTTAACTAATATATTTTTTCGAGCTTATAATTCCAAAATCCTGTTTTTATTTACCAGCTTTCCGGAGGATCCGGCGAAATTCTTATCCGACCCGTAGCCAAATAGACGATAATGTAAATGCGATCGCCCCTATCATTACCCAGGCTTATAGTTCCGGCCCTATTTGGAGCACCGGTGCGATTAAATGACAACCTGCGAAAAGTGCCCCCATCATATAAAGGAAAATTATTATAAGCAACAAAAATACCTTCCGGCAGGCTTATATTTTTTCGACCACAGGGCGTATACATTCTATAAGCATCCCTATGTAGATAAAATAAAACATAGCTAGTTTTTCCCGAAGCCAAAGCAGTTTGCTGCAGATAACGGAAATCAGCTGCCATTAGCCGCGCTTGTTTTTCTAATTCACTTTCTCCACTTAAATAATCTATCGCCGGAATAGCTGTCATAGCAATAATCCCCATTATTCCCACTACCACTAAAACTTCAATCAGGGTAAACCCTCTTTCAAAGAACGGTTTTAAATTCCTAAAATTTTTCATTCCTTAATTTTATAATCTCCTTTAGCCACTATGAAAATATATTTTAAATGAAACCTCCATCTGCAGTTCTTCTGACCCTTTTTCTCTATAAAAAGAAACTTTTTTCACACTCAGAGGATACTTAAATTCTTCCATGTCCTTTAATGTTTCCAGCAACTCAGCCGGACCAGCATGGGGTGTCCCATTCAACAACAGTTTAAAGCCAATGGAGCTAAATTTGTCGTTTTCCCCAAATTCCCGGTTTTCGGAGCTAAATGAAGAAACTTCTATGGGCGCAATTTCCAAGAACAAATCCAGTTCTTGAAAAACATCATCTAATTCCCCTTTTAGAGGAATTCCTTCTACCTGGGCCTTTTTCCTTTCCTGCCAAATAGCCCATTCATTTTCCACTTCTTTTATTTCTGCGAGGATGTTATCTTGCTCCCGGTTTTTCTGCTCCCAAAAAGATTTATTGCTGTGCAAGTCGCTTATATTTGCAACTGCCGGGTAAACCCAAAGGTAGCTTCCCAGCATAATTACAATTATGTTGGCAATTACAATGAGGAGGAATATCGGGTTTCCTCCCATTATTATTTTCATTTTTTGCAAGTTATTAGGCCTCCTCTCCGGCATAGCATCCTTAATTTCCTTTTGTTATTACTGATCATCTTTTACAGTTAACTCACATAATACAGCATCTATGCTATATTCATAATAATTAGGACTTGATAAATTGCCCGCCGCGTAATCGGACGGAGATGAGTAAGACACGGGAGAAAACACAACACCGGAAAGTTTTACCTCTTCCAGATATTCCAAATGCTCCAAAGCAAGGATGCAAGCAGCAATATTTTCTAAATGAAACGCCTGGCCTTCCATCCTGATGTAACCTTCATAAGTTGAGTAAATATAACTTATATACAAAAATTCCCGGGAAATAGATTTTATTTCCGTTAAATATTCGCTAAAACTAATGCAGTATTTTTGCATGTCCTCCCAAATTTCAACTTCAACTTTCATGGAATCAATTTCCCCTTGCATTTTTTCCAAGCGTTCCAGATGATGCTCTTTTTCCATATAAAGTTCCTGAAGAACCGTTACCTGACCGGAAAGATGGTCGCCGTAAGATTGAACAAAGGCAATCCCTCCCCCGATAACTATCAATATTAAAATTAAGGCCAATATACATAACGCCCGGTATAAGAATATTTTGGACGCCGGTAAAAAAACCTCAGGGAGTAAATTAATATCAGTTTTCATACTTCCTTCCACCCCCTCAAAGCCAATCCACCGGCAGCGCACAAACGGTTTAACTCTTTGGCAGGAATATAATTGTTCTCCATATTATCCTGTGACTCTAGAAAAGTAAATGGAGATAACAACTGTGATTCCAAAGTTAATGATTCCGCTAAAAAAAGATCAAGTCCTTTAACATTTGCCCCTCCACCGCACAACATTATACTTTTAAAATCAACTTCGTTATCCTGAATTCGCTGTACAAAATATTCCAATGAACGCCGGATCAACTCCGCCAATTCAGTAGCTATACTTTGAAACCCCGCCAGCATAAAAGGATCCCCACCAAAAATTAGGCTGGAAGCCTTTGAATGTTCTATTTGGTTTATCTCCGCCACATGACGGCAAAATTGATTTATGCCGACACCAAGCGTGCGGGAAAAAACATAAGCGCCTCCCTCCATAACAAGAAGGTTGCTGTATTCCCCTCCTATATCTACCAAAACTAACAATGGATCATCCTGGCAAAATTGCATCCGTTCTTTATATAAACGAAATAGCCGATTAAGCGATAAAGCCTCAATTTCCACCTTTACCAGATTTAATCCGGCTGTGCTTACCACTTCTATATAGTTGGCCACAACTTCTCGAGGAATTGCCACCGATAATATTTCTAGAACCTGCTCTCCATTTACAATTTTTTCACGGTCAAAAATATAATCGATAATGAATTCTTCCGCCGGAATAGACAGTTGCCGCTCCATTTCCCATTTCAACGCCGCAGATATCTCTTTTGCAGGCATAATGGGGAGGTTCAAAACACGTAAAATCACGCTCTGGCTATTCACTGATATATTTACATCCCTTTTCTTTATACCCAATTCCCCCACTATTTTTTTTAAATGCCCGGCAAGTTCTTCACCATCCCTTATTCTTCCCTTATTTATGTTTTCCGCGGGATAAGAATATATGCCGTAACGATATAGGTCTACGCCTATTCTATCTCGCTTAAACTGTACCAGCTTTATATGCGAAGTTCCCATGTCCAAGCCAAGGGGAGAAAAGCTTGTTCCCCAAAAGCCCTTCATCGCTACCATAGCTATAGCCAAACACCTCCTCCATCTTTTTTCATACTTCACTCAAATTTCAAATATTTTCCCGCCTCATGTGCTCTCCTGTCTTTACCTCCTCCCTCAGGGCTGCATTGCATATGGTTTAAAAAGTTGCCGCAAATAATATCCCCTGGCCGGTAAAAATTCCTTATATTCCGGAATTAATGAAGTAACATCAGCATGGTATACTTGAGTATGCTCACCCTGTAGAATTATTTTATCTGCCAGAGCTGTTCCCCATAATACACTGTGATTTTCTTGAACCACCAAATCTCCGTTCTCCGTCTCTCCATTTTCAATTATATTACCCATATTTAAACCATGCCGGGCTATTAATAATCCCTCCATTTCCCACCAGGTACAAGATTTATCTCCCGGGGAATTATTTGAGGCCGGGTCAGGCACATTCTCATAAATGAAATCAATTTCATCCGCCATAATTATGCCCCGGTAATTTTGCTTGCTTCCCGTTTCTACCTCCCCCATTCCTTCCGGTAAATTATGCAGGCGAAAGCTAAGAGTTCCTTCCACTATAATAACTCCCTCAAAATAAAGCGGAAGCATGGTATGATTTTCCGCATCCCATGTATTTTCCAGCGTAAGATTACCATGCACCCGGGTTACTTCCTGGTTAAATTGGTGAATATTCTCATTGGTCCAAATTTCGTCGCCAAAACGTTCCTTAACAGATCCTTCCCCATCTTTAGCCTTCACTCTGGCCAGCAATTCTTCTTTAAAAATTTCATAGTCAAATATTAAAGGGGGTATTTGGGTAAATCCGGCGCTTTCCGGTGTATTTCCCGTACACCCCGGTTCCGGATAAGTAAGATAATACCGCCCGGGATCACCCGACTCAATTCCCGGTATGAATATACTCCCCGGTGTACCTTCACTTACTTCCACAAACAATTTGGTGTTCAGCGTTTCACCACTCCAAATACTCATCGGCTCAAGGGGAACCGGTGTGCTGTAAGTAAGCAGGGGCATTTCAAAATAGCCTGCCGGCTTATGAATAAAGGTGCGGCTATCTTTCCCTGGAAACTCCACCAAAAGACGTCGTCCGGCATGCACGTTACCATAAATGGCAGAGCTCTCAATATTTATGCCCTCTTGCCCGGTTAATTCTTTGAAATGAAGTAATTCATTACCCAGCAGGGCTTTATTATATAGAGGATTATGTTCGGCCAATGCCCAGAGAGTAAGCCAACGCTCTTCTCCCTTATAGTTAACCACACCCTGAGATTTTAATAAGACTTCATGGGCAGAGAGCTGGTCAAGGTGATCATATCCCCGGGGAAGCGATTTCTCGTCGTCCCAATCGCTTCCCCGATCATAAAAGGATATTTGGAAAGAACCCGCAGCCGGTTCTTCCGGAACTAAAAAGCCCTCCACCGTTTGCCGGTGGGAAGGATAGGCATTTAATACAGCTATTCCGTACTCCAGGCCCGACTCGGTTACATAGTGAAGATGACGGGCAAGTTGGTATTTTTCCACCGTTTGGACTTCCACCCCGGCAAAACGCATTAAACCTAAGGATAAAATAGTAACAGCCATTCCCAATATCAATACCAGCAACATTACCGAACCCTTTTCGGCAAACTGTGTGTTTGAAAACATTCCGGGGAAACTTCCCCGCGGCTTATCTTTCATAAGAATAACCACTTAAATTCCGGAGATGGATTTTATTATTAAGTTCTATTTTTTCCATTTGGTTAACGCGGGTAATAATGGAAATCATAATTATTCGACTATTGTTATCCTCATAACTAAATAAAATCTCATCTAAATTGTCTGCCAGAGGATAAGGCGCAGGATTAATGTAGTAAGTGCTGTTTAGCTCTGTCAGTAAAACACTTTTTCTTAAATAAAGGGTATTGTTTGGAGCCAACCAAATGCGGTAAAAAACAAAATGGGGCCTGCCTTCCCCCTCATATTGTTCTCCATAAAAACCGTAGTAAATCTCTCCACTGGGAAAAAGCTCATCGTAAGATGTATCAATCCAATGCTGTTCCCAGTTTTCACCCAACCAGACCCACCCGGCATAACTAATATCTGCTTCCAGGCTGCGCATGGCCTGACGGAGGTTTTGCATATTCTCTTGATAAATGACACTTTTTTCCCATGTGCCTGACCCTGTATAAGAAAGAGAATAAATACCCGTTACCACCAAACTTACTAAAGCAGTGGCCACCAAAAGCTCAACCAGAGTAAAAGCATTCTCGCTTCTGCAAACTCCTAAGTTCTTTGTTTTTACGGAAACCAATCCCTTTCAATATTTTTAAAAAGCTGATGGGCTAGTTTTATTAGAATCCCGTTTCGGCCCTCAGTAATTCTTGCTTTAGGCTACGTTCCAGGTAAGGATCTTCTTCACCGTTCCAAAAAACCCGAACCCGTAAACGCATAATTTCGATGGATTCTGTTTCTGTTAAGGGCAATTCTTCTATTGTTACCTCCGTTATACGCCTAAATTCTGCGAAGCCATCAATATCGCCGTATGATTCCGTAATGCCTCCCAGTTCTGTATATCCGTCTTTTTCCAGGCAAGGATAACTTCTTCCTTTTATGTCTTGAATTTTTTCGTCGGCTAATTGAACACCCGTCGTTTTTTCTCCGGCTTCAATAATATACCCGGAACCTGCTACCAGCATACCCACTACCGCTGGCAGCATAATGCCAATAATAGCCAGAGCAATGAGAACTTCTATTAATGTTAAACCTTTACTACCACTACATGACATTTGCCTTACAAAACCTTCGGAATGATTACTACACAAAGGGTCTTGCCCCACTTTCACAAAATTTAAAAAAAAATAATTTGTTATATTTTTACTCAACCAGACCGCTCATCTTGAGGTACCAAGTCCATATTTGGGCTCCCCAAAATATATCCACCAGTACCGCCAGGGAAAGAAAAGGGCCAAATGGCACCGGTGCTTTTCTGTTTAAGCGCTTTAACAATAGCATGGCCACAGCATAAACCCCTCCCATGATAAAACCCAGAAATATTACCAGTATTACCCCTTGAATACCCACAAAAAAACCTATCATTAACATTAGTTTAAAATCACCGGCACCCATACCGCCACGACCTACTATAAAAATAAGCAACATAATTCCGCCGCCTATAAGCATTCCCAGGCCGGCATCTCCCCAAGCTTCCCAGTTGCCATGGATAAAAGAATCTATAAGCTTAAGGATTACCCCCACCCCCAGGCCTATAAGCAGAAGCATATTAGGGATACGGCGAAATTCAATATCTATTAATGATATAACCAGCAGTAAACAAAGTAAAAAAAGGAAAGCTGCCGCTTCCAAATTAAATCCCTCAAATAGAGGAATTATGACAAAAAATATTCCGGTAATAAGCTCCACCAAAAAATACCGGGGGCTTACTTTTGCCCCGCAATAACGGCACTTTCCCCGCAAAAAAAGATAACTGAAAAGAGGAAACAAATCTCCCACGCTTAAATGATGACCGCACGAAGTACATGCTGAACTTGGTGAAACAAGAGAATATTCGCGGGGAAAACGGTAAATAACTACATTAAGGAAACTTCCTACTGCAAGTCCTAAAACAAAGAAGAAGAAATAGAAAACAATAGCATATAGATGCATAATTTAATACTCCATTCTTTTTTTTCTATAGATTCTTTCGTAAATGATCCGTAAATGATCCGGATTAATTATTATAATACACTCCCTCGGCCTGGCTTTCAATAACGTTTCCATCCCGTCGGTATCCCGGATCCACCTGAAAAGGGCTCGCAGGTATTTCTCTCAGGTATCCATGCAATACCAGATCATGTTCCCGATCATGTGCATAAAAAAATATACCGTTTATATCTCCGGGATGAGAAGGGTGCTCTTTGTAATCCCGGTAATACATATCATAAGCTCCCTGTAATAATTCTACATTATTTTGATCGGCTTTCTGGCGCGCCTCTTTGAATCTGTTAGCTGTTAAAGGTACAGCTATAGAAACTAGAATGCCTAAAATGGCCACTACAGCCAAAAGCTCTACCAGGGTAAAACCATACCAGGTAGTATTAGTTATTTTTTTTCTCAAAATTCTATTTAAGTCCACCACATATCTTCCTTTCTTAAATTTAACTTTGAAACAGAAATTTTGTTAGGCACATTATTGGCTAAATCCCTTCATATATTTGAAACATTGGAATTATAAGAGAAGCAACCAATAAACCTACTAATATTCCTACTAATATCAAAATCACCGGTTCAATGATGATCCCCAGGCGATTAACCGCATATGTAACTTCTCGTTCGTAGTAATCGGCCGCCCGATCTAACATTTCATCAAGTTGCCCTGTTTCTTCTCCTACTCTAATTATTTCTGTAAGCAAAAGGGGAAATAACCCGGATTTTTTCAAAGATACCGACATAGGCCACCCCCTGCTTAAATCTTCCCTGCTGGCATTTAGGGCTGCTGTATAATCCCGGTGTCCTAATATATTTTCCAGCAATTCCAAAGCTGCAAGTAAATCTATCCCACTGGAGATAAGGCTGCCGAGGTTGCGAGAAAAACGAAAAGCTATTACCTTTCGGTAAATAGGGGCTAAAACAGGCATTTTTAATTTTAGCCATTCTACTAATACCTTTCCACAATTAGCATCAAAAAAAGGTTTCCAAACAACCACAATGCCCATTCCTACCAACAGGAACAATATCCAGTAATTTGCTATGACAACACCAAGATCCATAATTGCTAAAGTTATCCCCGGAATTTCTACCCCCATAGCTAAAATTGCTTCTCCGAAAGTAGGCAGAACGAAAAAGATCATGACCCCCAAAACAAGCAAAGCTACTGCGCTAATAATTAGGGGATAAGTCATCGCCCCCCGAATTTTTTCTTCCAAATCACTTTGCCTCTCATAATGTTCTGCCAAACGCTTTAGCACTTCCCCCAATATTCCGCCTAATTCCCCGGCAGCAACCATACCATTCATCATGGGCGGGAAAACTGCAGGATATTTTTCCAACGAAGCCGCCAGGGAATTGCCTTTTTCTACTTCCAGGGAAACTTCCCGTAATTTTTCTGCCATTACATTATTTTCCACCTGCTTGCTCACAACCTGCAAACTTTTTAAAATAGTAAATCCCGCTAAATACATAGTGGCAAACTGACGGCAAAAAATCATGTAATCTCGGGATTTAATTTTTCGAGATAAATTAAACTTGCTTATGCTTTTTAATTTAAATATCCATGCCGCTTTCTCTTTAATATCTATGGTGGTTAAATTTCTTTTCCCCAGAGATTTTAGAACTTCTTGTACATTTTCCGCTTCAAAACTCCCTTTGTGGATGTAGCCCTGGGGATCTTTGGCTCTATAGTTATAAAAAGGCATTTTTTTAAGGTTTCCTTCCCTCAAGCTATTAATTATATGTTTAATATTTGCTTACCTGCAAAATTTATGTTTTTGACACTGCTTCAGTTTCTAAAAGTGTGTGGAGCATTTTGCCAAGCGATTCCGGGTCTATAGCGTTTTCCATGACAGTATCATAATCTATAAGTCCCTGCTTATATAATTTTTTTAAACTGGAATCCATAAGATGCATTCCCTGCCGTATTCCCGTCTGGAGAAGAGAATATATCTGGTATATTTTTCCTTCCCTTATGAGATTGCGGATAGCGTTATTCGTTTTTAGAATTTCCGTGGACACTACCCGCCCTTCACCATCTTTGCGTTTTAAAAGTTTTTGCGATATAACCCCCACCAGGGTGTTGGCCAACTGCACACGCACCTGATCTTGTTGATGAGGCGGAAAAATATCTATGATGCGATTTATTGTTTGGGGAGCATCAATGGTATGCAGTGTTGCCAGAACCAGGTGCCCGGTCTCCGCAGCTGTTATAGCAGTGGAAATGGTTTCCAGATCACGCATTTCTCCCACCTGAATAACATCAGGATCCTGACGAAGCGCTGCCCGTAGGGCAGAAGCAAAGCTCAAACTGTCAGTACCAATTTCCCGTTGATTTATAATACTTTTTTTAGGAAAGTGTATATATTCGATAGGATCTTCCAGGGTAATAATGTGACAGCGGCGTTCACTGTTTATAATATTTATCATAGCAGCTAAAGTAGCAGTCTTACCGCTGCCCGAAGGGCCTGTAACCAATAAAAGGCCTCTTTTTTGCTCCGCCATGCGCCCAACCGCACGTGGTAAACCCAGGGCGCTTATGGTCGGTATAGAAGGAGGCACAATTCGCATTGCTATAGCCATGCGGCTTTCTTGAAAGTAGATGTTTACCCTACAGCGGATTTCTCCCCCAGAAAGAAAAGAAAAATCAATCTCTCCATTACTTGCCAATAATTTTGTTTCTACCTGAGGCATTATCTGGGTTGCCAGACATTTAATGTCTGCTTCTACTAAAACAGGGCATGCATAAATGTCTTCTTCCCTTTCATTTTCTTCTATATGCAAGGGGAATAGTTCACCCCAAATCCTCATCATCGGCGGTAAACCAATTTTCAAATGCAGATCAGAGGCTTTTCTACGCACAGCTTCCCCCAGAAGCTCATTAATATCCACTAATTAAGTCCCCCTCTAATTTCAAATGTTATCAAAAGCTACCCGCACCACTTCTTCCAGTGTAGTTACGCCTTCTTCTACTCTGCCCAGGCCATCTTGTAGCAAATTATTATATCCCATTTGGAAAGCCTTTTCTCTCAAACATGCTGCCGTAGTTCCGGCAGTGATCATCTCCCGCATTTCCGGGGTAATAAGCTGAAGCTCATGGATAGCAGTTCTTCCATGATACCCTCCATGACAACGGCGGCATCCTTTCCCCCGAAATAACTTGAGGGGTGGCTTTTTTATACCTGCAGCCCTGTATATAAGCTTTTCTTTTTCTCCGGAAACGTATTCTTCTCGACAATACTCACAAATTTTCCTCACTAACCGCTGGGCAACAACACCTACCAGAGAAGCTGAAACAAGAAAATGCGGCACCCCCATCTCCAAAAGACGAATAACAGCCTGGGAAGCATTGTTTGTATGCAGGGTGCTAAAAACCAGGTGGCCGGTAAGGCCGGCCCTGGTTCCCATATCAGCTGTTTCTCCGTCACGCATTTCCCCAAGCATTATTACATCCGGATCTTGCCGCAAAATAGCCCTTAAACAGGCCGCAAATGTAAGGCCTATCTTCGGATTTACCTGCACCTGGTTAATATTATCCAGGCGATATTCCACCGGATCTTCAATGGTAATAATATTAGATTTGTCAGAAGAAATATGGTTTAAGGTTGAATAGAGGGTTGTTGTTTTACCGCAACCCGTAGGCCCGGTAAGAAGGATGAGACCATACGAACTCCCGATTAAGTTTCGAAAAACTGCATTGTTTGAAGGAGTAAAGCCAATAGAATCCAAAGGAAGGATAACTCTGTCTTTTTCCAGTAAACGCAAGACCACTCTTTCTCCATGAACTGTAGGCATGGTAGAAACCCGCATGTTAACTGTACGTCCATCTACTTGCATCTTAATCTGCCCATCCTGGGGGATGCGTTTTTCGGCAATATTCATATCTGACATAATTTTAATGCGAGATACAATAAGCTGACGGGTTTCCAACGGCGGCGATATCAGGTGATAAAGCATGCCATCCACACGCATACGCACTTTCGCCCCATTTTCTGTGGGTTCTATATGAATATCACTGGCTTTTTCTGCTACCGCTTTCTGAATAATAGAATTAACCACTTTCACTATAGGCGCATCAACTACCAGTTCTTCCACGGTATAAGGGCTTTCTTCTTCGGCGGCATAAGTTATCTCATGTTCCAAAGAAGCCTGTCCCATTGATTCCTGTAAGCCATAATACTGATTAATAGTATAGGTTATTGCACTTTCAGAAGCAATAACCGGTTCTATTATCTCTTTAGTTACTACAGAGACATCTTCCAAAGCCATGAGATTCAGAGGATCGGCCATGGCGAGGATTAATTTGCCTTCCTGCCTGTCTATGAGGACAACCCCATAGCTCCTGGCCATAGTTTGAGGAATTAAAGTGACTACCTGCGGATTTAACTGGTAATTGAACAGATCAACATAAGGTATCCCCAGATGTGTTTCCAGCGTTTCCAACAATTTTTCTTCAGTAATTATATTACTTTCTATCAATGAACGCATAAACGATTGACCCGACTTTTTCTGAGCAATCTTTATCAGCTGCAATTCACCGCTACTAATGATCCCGGCTTCCAACAAAAGATCTTCCAATTTATTTACTTTAAATTTTGCCACTTAAGCTAAAGCTCCTTTTTTGATTATTACAAGTCCATTATTGCTTAATTAAATATATAACCAGTTCTCAAATAAGAAAAAGTGGTAGCACTAATTTTTGCCGGAACATCACCTCATTTTCCGCTAAATATTTGTTAAAAATTAATGGCAAGGCGCATTACATCAGCCGGTGCCTCCATGTTGGGTATAAAATATTCAAAAGCATGCACGGCTTGTCCCCAAAGCATTCCTTTACCATTATAAGCTTCTCCGACGTAATGGCAAAAATTTTGCATTAAGGCAGTCTTTTCCGGATTATAACGTAGATCAACCATAAACCGTTCACCCAAGTTTGCTCTTTTTTCTCCATAAGAGAGAATAGCCTCTTTTAAAGGAGGGGCATCGAAATTAAGGGAATTAATTATTAAAGTATTATCTGCAATCTCTATTTCCAAGCTTTCAGCCAGTAGGGAAATAACTCGAACATCTGTAGAGGGGAATTTTTTTTTCAACATATCCGCCATATCTTCTGCCCTTCCCCGATTCCGATTGGCAATAGTTATACCTTTAATACCCTTCATAACCAGTGAAAATGCCACTGCCCGCGCAGCTCCTCCTGCTCCTACTAACAGCACGCGATGCTTTTCCGGAAACAGCCGGGCTTCCTCCTGAAGAAATCTGCAAAACCCTACTCCATCTGTAGTATAACCGTACAAAATTCCTTCTCGATTGATCACCGTATTAACAGAACTTATAGACTCGGCTTCCTCAGATATACCATCCAAATAAGGGATAATCGCTTCTTTGTGAGGCGCGGTAACATTAAAACCTCCCCATCCCAAAGCACGGATTCCATCCACGGCAGAAGACAAAGAATGTGACTCAACTGTAAACGCCAAATAGCAGCAATTGAGGCCACAATATGAAAAAGCAGCATTATACATAAGCGGAGATAAAGAGTGACTTACCGGGTTGCCCAAAAGAGCAAAAGCCACTGTCCGGGAATCTAAACGTTGAGCCACATTATGAACCGCATAATCGTTTTCTTCAAAGCTCATTACCCGATTCCTCCTCACTTGCCCGGTATTATTTCATTTGTGATTTATAAAGGAAATATTTAATAGTATACCCAGACTACCAAAAATAAGCAATAAAGCCATATGCTGTTATTTTTCCCTTTTTCTAGTGTTGTTGGTATTTTTCTTCCAATTCCATCCTCTGGAGGACCTTTTTCTCTATTTTGCGCATAATTTTGGTCCACACAAAATCACGGCTACTTAACTGGGGAACCAAAATGGTAAATAGTCCCAGGAAATTGCCTCCCAAAACATCTGTAAATATCTGATCACCAATCACCGCAGTTTCTTCAGCCTTAACATTTAGTTTTGCCAAAGCCCTACGAAAAGCTTTAGACCTGGGTTTTACGGCATTCCACACTCCCGGAATTCCAAGTTGAAGAGATAACTGCTTTCCCTTGCTGGGGGTACTGTTAGAAACCATACATAATTTAAATCCTTTTTCTTTCAAACTTTCTATCCACTTAACTACTTCTGCATCAGCAACGTAGCATCCCCAGGGCACGAGGGTATTATCCATATCTATTAGTATTCCACTAATACCCTTTTCCCGTAGTAATTCTGTTTCCAAATCATATATACTATTTATCCATAAATTGGGATAGAGCTTATCCCACATATATTGCTTTCTCCCTTCTAAGAAAATAGACAAAAAAATTTCCCACTTAATGCAATTTCTTTCGGAATGGTATTGAGTTATATTTCATTATAGGTTATAAATATGACAGTGTAAAGGTGCGAGCTCTTAATCTACTTGATGTGAGAGGTGAAGAAAATATTGTATAAAATAGCAATTATTCCTGGAGACGGCACCGGCCCGGAACAGGTCCGCGAAGGTTTGAAAACTATAGAAGCAGTCTCCCATTTATATGGATTTAACTGGGAAACAGAACACTATGATCTGGGAGGCAATTACTACCGCCGGACCGGGGAAGTTTTGCCGGCAAGCATTTTAGAAGAATTAAAACAGTTTGATGCTATTTTCCTGGGATCCATCGGTGATCCCCAGGTAAAGCCGGGTATTTTGGAAAAAGGATTACTTCTTAAATTGCGTTTTGAACTGGATCTTTACATAAACCTGCGTCCGGTAAAACTCTTTCCCGGTGTATATACGCCTATAAAAGACAAAGGGCCGGAAGACATCGATATAGTAGTAGTCCGAGAAAATACGGAAGGCTTATACTCAGGAAGCGGAGGGTTCCTTCGGCGAGGAACCCCCGATGAAGTGGCCACCCAGGAATCTATCAACACACGGAAAGGGGTAGAGCGCTGCCTGCGTTTTGCTTTTGATTATACGGATCAGTTCCGCAGCAGGAAAAAATTAACTCTTTGCGGCAAAACCAATGTCTTAACCTATGCTTTCGACTTATGGGAAAGAGTTTTTTACGAAGTAGGAGCAGAGTATCCGCAGGTAGAAAAAGATTATGCGCACGTCGATGCCATTTGCATGTGGTTGGTTAAAAACCCGGAATGGTTTGATGTGATTGTTACCGATAACATGTTCGGAGATATTATTACTGACTTAGGAGCCATGGTTCAAGGAGGAATGGGTATAGCGGCCGGAGGCAATATTCATCCGGGAAAAACCTCTATGTTTGAACCTATAGGAGGCTCTGCTCCCAAATACGCAGGCAAAAATATTATCAATCCCCTGGCTTCCATCTGCGCTGCATCAATGATGTTAGAATTCTTAGGAGAAGTTGAAGCAGCAAACTCTATCGAAGAATCAGTAGGAACCGTTTGTAAACACCATATCAAAAGCTTAAACGCCGGGGAAATGGGATACTCTACATCAGAAGTAGGAGATCTGGTAGCTTCCCTTTGTAAATAATGCGTTATCCAATTTTAGGTAGTTTATATTTGAGGAGGTCTTACCCTGTGTGGCGCCTCCTGAATCTTCTGCTTTTTTCCCGAAAAAATGCTATAATTCCCCGGCCAACAAAGGCAAATAAACCCACCAGGCAAATCCAACCCACCCAATCGCCCCATTCCACCACTACTGTATCTCCGCTCCCCAAGGGGATTTCAGCAACTAGGGTTTCTCTTTGTGGCTGTCGGGAAACGGTATATTGCTTCAATCGGCCGTAAGGATCAATAACAGCAGAAACATGCTGGGCATCAGCTCTGATAATGGGAACCCTGTTTTCTACTGCCCGGAAAACATGGTGGGCCAATCTTTTGCAGCCTAACTCCGGGCTTTCCCGCGTAGATACGGTTACAACATTTACGCCTTCCCTGACTATTTGGCGCAATGATTCGGTAAAATCAAGCTCTCTGGAACTAATACTTCCCAGATGACCTATTAAAGTTTGGTGTGTAGTTCCCAAAAAAACCCCATCTGGCGACAAAATAGAAGTTTCATTAAAACCTTCTTCTTCTACGAAATAATCTAACACCAGGTAAACATTTATATTTTGAACAAAATCCTGCAGAATTTCTTTCCCTTCTATTTGAGGGTTAAAAGGTAATACGGAAGCATTCCAAGTGATTAAAGAAGCATTTTTTTCAGCAACTTCCCGAGTTATTTCTAAAAGCATATCAAAATCTTCTTGAAACTGCACGCTATCCCTGGTAACTACTGAAGTCTTGTCATTAATCTCCGTTTCATAAGTAAACTCACCGGGCTGCACAGCAGCTACTCGCGTGACAGGAGGTGGTGATTCTTTTAAAACTATGCTAAAAATAATCCACCCGCTCAAAATTAAAACTGTGGCATATAACCAACGTCTGGCAGCAGTCATACTGACCGTTGCTTCCCCACTATCTCCGGGCCAGCGGTTATCAATAAGAGCCACTACTAATAAGGCTAAAACAAAGTTCACCATAATAATTATTAAGCTCAAGCCATGGATGCCAAACACGCTCACCGGCTGAATCAACCAGCTTTGGCCATAAAGAGGATTGGCCAAAAACGCAGCAGTGCCCAGAAATGGTATAATTCCCCGAATCATTTCAAAGCCTACCCAGGTTATAACCCCATGTAATACAAACCAACGATAACGAATTTGGGTATGCAGTTTCTGCTGACGGGCTCCGGCAAAAAAAACCAGGACCCCCACTATAAAAGGGAAGTATAATAAGAAAGCTTCTCCGGTTTCTATATAATGAAGGAAATAATACCCACCCAGGAAACCTCCCACACCCAAACCTAATGCCAGGCCACTAATACGCCTGGGTATAATCCGATGCGCAGCTACCAGTATTGGAACAAACCCTACGAAAACCAGAGGCCAAATTTCATAAGGGGGAAACGCCAGGGTTAGAAGGATCGCTCCCAAAATTGCCAAAAGAACACCACCGAGAAAGCGAAGCAAATACCACCAAAAAGAAATTTTGGGCAATGAAGTGCCTGTTGCTTCTTCTTGTTCCGGGGATTCTTTTACTAATTCAATGTGAGATTGCTTTTTCTGTGAAGGCATCTTTCGTTCACCTTTGATGATATATTACTTTCCCCCTTACTAAAATATAATACCATTACCACGTGGTATTAATATAGATAATCCAAGAACCATAAAAATATTCCATTTTCTTCGTATTGTGAGCTTGGAGGAAAAACAAAAAATTTACTTCCAAGGGGTTCAAGTTAAGTTAATTCTTCTCGCGCTTGCTGTAAAGCTGTTAGAAATCTCTCATTTTGTTCCGAAGTACCGTAATTAACTCGTATGTAAGTAGGAAAACCAAAGATATCTCCGGTACGGACTATAACTCCCCTGCGCAGCATGGCATGAAATAACTCTTGAGAATCTACACCCGTATCTACAAAAAAATAATTTGCCTGAGAAGGCACGGGTTCCAGCCCCATCTTTTGAAGTCCGACATTTATTTGCTCCCGACCTGCTTCTACCATTTCCAGGCTCCTATTTACATGATCTTTGTCTTCAAGGGCAGCAAGTGCAGCTACCTGCGCCATGTGATTAACATTAAAAGGTTCCCGCACACGGTTAAGATCTTGAATAAGAGAAAAGGGGGCAATTCCGTAACCTATCCTCAAGCCGGCAAGTCCGTATATTTTAGAAAATGTCCGCAAAGCTATTACCGGTTTGTCATTTTTCACATAATCAATACTGTGAGGATAATCCTTGGCAGTAACATATTCATAATAAGCCTCATCTAAAACAGTTATTATTCCCGGAAGCAGTGCCTGCAGAAATTCATCCAAGCTCTGTTGATCAACGATGGTACCGGTTGGGTTATTGGGACTACAAATAAATACAAAACGGGTTCGTTCAGAAACCATCCCCAGCAGTGTTTGCAGATCATAATTAAAATCTGATTTTAAAGGCGCATATTTAATCCGCCCTCCCATAATGCGGGTAACAAATTCATATTCCGAAAATGAGGGCTGAGGCATAATTACTTCATCTCCGGGCTCCAGGTATGTTTCTGCCAGAAGCTTGAGGATTTCATCAGAGCCATTACCAATAATCAACTGTTCTTCTTCAACTCCCAGATATACAGCAAGGCTTTTTTTAAGTTCGAAACAATTTCCATCGGGATAATAATTAACTTCCGGAATTGCTTCACGCATAGCCTCCTGCGCCCGTGGGGAAGGACCCAATGGATTCTCGTTGGAAGCTAATTTAATAACATCCTGCAGACCTAACTCCCTCTTTACTTCTCCAATTGGCTTTCCGGGAACATAAGGTTTTATTTCTTCCAGGCAAGATCTTTTTTTCGGCAAAGTCACGTTCACCCTCTCCTTTCAGCTGCGGTTAACCAGTTTTAATTTAGCATACCGTCTATAGTTCTCCCTTTTTCGCCGGTACTCCTTCAACTTAAGTTAATTTAAGAAATCACTCGTCAAAGCATATTTTTGATCCTGACCGTAACATCATGGCTAAAATCATGAATAAATTGCTGGATAAATTCATCAATATGAGTATGAGAGTTATGTATAAGATAAGTCAAATCAAGAGCATAAAGTGCATGTTTTAATTCATCCGCTGTATGAGTTTCCGCAAATGTAGCATTTGCTATTTTTCTTCCTTCAACAGCCAGATCATATCTTTTCCCCCCGGCTATCTGAGATTCATGGACGTTAATTAAAGAGGCAGCCAATTCAGGATTTGCAGATACATCAAGGACCACTTTACTTTCATCGGGCAACCAATCCAGCCCTCTCCATACTTCTACTCCATAAACATGAAAAGGGTGTAAATATTTCGGCATCTTTCGAAGTGCTTCTATTACCCTTAAAGAAACAGCTACGTGTGTTTCATGTTTGTCTGCAGGGTTATGAGTATAAATAATATCCGGCCTGGCCGCAGAAATAAGTTTTTGAAGTTCGTCTATTAAAACAAGTTTCTGTGAATTCTTAACATCAAAACTGGCATAGTCTAACAAAGCTACTCCTCCATATTTCCCAAGTTCAGCCGCTTTTTTTTGCTCTTGCCGCCGGATTTGCCTTATTTCATCATCACTGCAAGCAGCATATGGCCCCTTTCGGGGGCTTCCGCTACCATCAGTAATTACCACCCCAAAAAACCATTCCCGTTCACTTTCATAACACCGCAGAATACCGTGGGTAGCCATCAGCTCCAGATCATCCTGATGAGCGCCAATACCCATGTGCGTAGTCCTGGATAAGGCGCCCTTTACCGGCGCATTATCGGGAACAAATATTTCGGCTTCATTATTATACAATTTCATATCCAACCATCTCCATTAATTTAGCAATTACATAATAATTAGCTTTAACAATAGAAGCTATATATTTTCAATTTCCGGCAAACTGGCTGCGGCTATAGATTGACCTACCCTGCGGGTAGATTCATCAGGAAGATGAATCTTTATTCGAGATTCCAAATCAGGAAATTCCCGCTTTAAAACATCTTCTGCCACTTGATAAATAATATTTCCTCCATTTCCTGAAGTTACCCGACCAAGTAAAAGTACATGCTTAATTTTATAAATATCTGCATATAAAGCCAAAGTATAACCCAGGTAACACCCGATGGTTTCAAAAATTTTTTTGGCCTCTTCATTTCCCCGTACAAGCAATTCCTGCACTTGTTGAAGCTTTTGAGCAGGAGTGCTTTCTTCTTTAAAGCTTATTCCCGCTGCGGGAGCAAGTTTTATAACAGCATCCTGGGAAAAATATTTCACACCACACCCAAAGTCTCCGGACCATTCATCAATCATAGCTGCGGGATTATAATCCACCGGCATAAAAGCCAGTTCATTAAGCCATCCTGTAATATATCCTTTATCATCCACATAGCCACCTGCCTCGCTGGTTCCCATGGCAATGCCCAAAACATTTGTGTCATTTAGTTCCATGGAACCGGCCAGGGCGGTTACGTCTCCGTCATTGGCTACCACCAAAGGCAAACCGCCAAATTCTTCTTGAATCTTGAGATAAATATCTTTAATTTTTTTAGCAAATAAATCTGCCGGAACTTTTATAAATAATGAAGCAGCCATCACCCTGTTTTTGATGTAAATTCCGGCAGAGCTAACCCCGATAGCATCTACTCGAGGAAGGTGACCCGCGGCTATTTGAAGTGCTTCCATTATTTTGCGATAATGATAATCTGGATTATCGCTTTCCTTGGGATTCCACTCTTTTTCCTCGCTAAACTCGGCTTCACCATCAATTACCGCAGAAACTTTCATATCGCTTCCCCCGGCATCAAAACCGATACGACAACCGGCCAGGTTTCCCCCCATGGGAGCAGATTCTTCTCTTGAAGCAGGAACATTATCCGCTGATGTTACTTCTACCGTGAAAGTTTTTTCATATATTTTGCTCATAAAATTGGCGTCAAAAGCCCTTAATCCATCAGCAGAATATGCTGTTTTAATATAGTTTCCGATACTTTCCGCGCCGCCTAAAATAATTTTCCATGCCCCACGTGACCAGAGCAAAGTTTTCACCAGGCGTTCCACGTAAAAATAATTTGCTGCCGCCATATCTGCTTTTTCATCAAAAACAACGGTTTCATATGTGGATATTTTCCCATCATCACGTTCTAAAGCTATTTTTAAAGGTGCTCCCTGACCAGATTGAATCACGGCTTCCCGGAAGGCCCTATTTTCCAAAACCGGAGGTCGAAAACTTTTATCTAACGTCGGGAAAATTTCCGGAGTTGGAATTTCTTTTAACCACCTTATCATAAATGATTTCCCCCTTAAGTAGTAACACCGATTTCTCACCCTTTACCGGGCAAAAAATATAATCCTTCTTTTTAACAGGAACTGCACCGGGAAGAACTGCATGAACCACAACTGCTGCCACTTCCTATTTCATCAGATCCCTTTTTTGCGGTTTGAAAAGTAGAAAAAACCCGCCGGGCAGATTTTCCACATTGCGGGCATTCCATATCACTAACCGTATTTTGACGGCAGAGTTTTTCAAACCGCCTGTTACATGAGGCACATATAAATTCATACAAAGGCATACTTAACCCTCCTTATACCTTAATCACGCTCGGCTAATTCCACAAATTTAACTTCGTTGATAGAGTCTATCTCTTTTAATTTTTCCATTATGTTTGCCGGCACGGGGTCATCAACCTGCAATACCATAAGAGCTTCTCCCCCGATGGATTGCCTTCCTACTTGCATGCTGGCAATGTTAATATTTCTGGTGCCCAGTATGGAAGCAACCTGGCCAATAACCCCAGGCTTATCTTCATATTTACAAACTAACATAAATTGAGATGGAACCACTTCAATGCGATAGTCACCTATCTGTACAATACGCACATCATTATCATGGAAAAGTGTTCCCGCGATAATATTATTTTTCCCGGCAGTTTTTACATAAAGAGTAATGAGGCTGGAAAAATTTTCACTGGTAGCCGTGGACATTTCTTTTACCCGAAGTCCTCGATTTTTTGCCAGGTAGGGAGCATTGACATAGTTAACCTGATCGCCCACCATAACTTGCAAAAGGCCAATCAGGCAAGAAGTAGTAAGTGGTTTTAACGGCTTGGCAGCTATCTCTCCACTATAGTGTATTTCCAGTTCTTCCACAGTACCACCAAAGAATTGCATATATAAACTGCCTAACATGCGCATTAGCGATAGAAATGGCTTTACTTCTTCCAGAACTTCAGGCATTAAAACCGGCACATTAACCGCATAATCCACGGGCTCTCCGCGAAGGGCCCGCAAAACCTGGTTAGCTACCTGGATAGCTACGTTAACTTGAGCCTCGCGGGTAGAAGCTCCCAGGTGAGGCGTTAAGACAACATTTTCCTGTTTTATAAGAGGGCACTCATAAGGAGGGTCGGTCTCTACTACATCCAGGGCGGCACCGGCAACTTTTCCCTCATCTATGGCATTGCAAAGGGCCTGTTCATCAATTAAACCTCCACGGGCACAATTTATGATCCTTACCCCATCTTTCATTTGAGCCAATTCTTTTTCCCCAATAATGTGATGGGTAGAGTTAACCAGGGGCAGGTGCAAAGTGATAAAATCAGACTGCTGAAGCAAATCTTCCAGAGATACCATTTTAACCCCAATTTTTTCTACCTGCTCCGGGGGCACATAAGGATCATAACCCAATAGATTCATGCCCATAGCCCGGCAGCGCCGGGCCACTTCTATGCCAATTTTTCCCAACCCGATTATGCCGAGAGTTTTCTCATATAACTCTACTCCAAGAAAATGCCCGCGCTTCCATTCCCCTTTTTTAACTGAAGCACTGGCTTTGGCTACATTGCGGGAAAGTGAAGTTAATAAAGCAATGGTATGCTCTGCGGCAGAAATGGTATTGCTTTCCGGGGTATTTATCACCATGATTCCTTTTTCCGTTGCTCGGCGCACATCAATATTATCTACCCCGACGCCGGCACGACCGATAACTTTAAGGTTTACCCCCGCATCAATCACTTCTGCAGGAACCTTTGTGCCACTACGAACAATCAAAGCATCAAATTCGCTGATTATTTCCAAAAGCTCCTCCGGGTTCTCACAAAAATTTGTTGTGACTTCCGTTTCTTGATCCAGAATTTCCATACCTTCTGCCGATAGCGGATCTGTTACCAATACCTTCAAAATTCCACCCTCCTATTTTTTCCGTCTTTAAAATAATTTCTTTTATCACTATATAAGGCAAATATCTTTTAATATAATAATTATGACTCAAAAAAAATATATCATAATAAAAATATTAATGGAATCAAAAAAGCAAATTCTCTATGATGTGCATACTCAAAATACATGAAACATTGNCATAGCGGACTCAAACAAAACCTGCTTATATGATGATTTACNTTCTTAACACCGNTGGACATAGCTCCACAATAAAAGAAATAAATGACCACAATATCAGGAAATATATAAATTGTACAGGNTTAATAAAAAAATGACGTGTTTTTTGAGCAGANTTAAAAATTCACTTCGAAAGTAAATATTCCATTTACACCGAAGTGCAATATCTTTTTAAGGGAAAGAAACTATTATTACCAATAAGCAATAAACATAATCATTATTAGAAGCCAGTTTACAATCACGTAAGAATAGAAACCTCCGTAATAATCCAACACATTTTTCCCGCAAACATTTTCAAACCTCTACCCTCATCCAGTTTTATTTCCTTACATGATCAGCATCATTAAAGCTTTTTGAGCGTGTAATCGGTTTTCAGCCTGTTCAAATATCACGGGGGCATAAGATTCCATTAATTCCTCACTGATTTCCTCTTCCCGGTGAGCGGGAAGGCAGTGCATAATCAAGGCCCCAGAACTTGCTTTTTCCAGCAAATTCCGATTAACCTGATAATATTTTAGTTTTTGCTTACGTTGCTCCTGTTCTGCCTCTTGTCCCATACTGGCCCAAACATCGGTATATAAGATATCAGCATTTTGAGCTGCTTCTGCCGGATCTGCAGTTAGTTCAACCTTGCCACCCGTTGCCCGAGCATTTTCTTGAGCCCAACCCAATATTTCTCCCTCAGGTTGATACTCCGGCGGAGTGCATACGGTTATATGCATTCCCATGCCGCTGCAAGCCAGGAGCAAAGAATGCGTCACATTATTGCCATCGCCAAAATAAGCCAGCTTGACTTCTTTGAGAAAACCTTTTTTTTCTCGAATAGTAAGGAGATCGGACAAGGCCTGGCAAGGATGAAAACGATCGGTTAAGCCATTTATCACCGGAACCGAAGCATAACGCGCCAGTTCTTCTACCTCGTTCTGATCAAAAGTACGAATCATAATCCCGTCAGAATATCGAGATAACGTCCGGGCAGTGTCTTTAATGGGCTCTCCTCTTCCCATTTGCAAGTCCTGTGCGCTCAAATAAAGGGCACTCCCCCCCAGCTGAAAAATACCCACTTCGAAAGACACCCGGGTACGCGTAGAAGCCTTCTGAAATATCATAGCTAAAGTTTTTCCTTCCAAATAGGGGTGGGGAATGCCATTTTTTTGTTCTGATTTTAATTCAGCTGCCTGCTCAATAATAAGGTTAATTTCTTCCGGGGAATAATCCCGCAAGCAAATCATATGCCTTCCCCGTAAAATATCCTTTTTTTTATGCACCGCCACTAGATCAACTCCTTATAATTTTTCCAGGGAATTTCGAAAAAGAGAGTAAAAATATTCAAGCTCTTGTTCCCCTATTATCAGCGGGGGTAAGAAACGAATAATATTTTCCCCCACTGTGTTGATCAACAATCCCTTCTCCTGACAGTTTTTCCTTACCTGAGAAACACAAGGTTCGCTGAACTCCAGAGCCTGCATCATCCCTATTCCCCTTACTTCCTTTATAAAAGAATAATATTCTCTTTGAAAGTCCTCCAAATAGCCACGTAAAATGCCAGCTTTACGGACTACTTCCTCCAAAAAACCATCTTGCAGCATAGTTTGCATTACGGCAATAGCCCCCCTGCAAACCAGGGGATTTCCGCCAAAAGTAGAAGCATGATCTCCAGGTCCTAATCCAGAAGCTAAATCATCCCTGGCAATCATGGCGCCAATAGGGAGGCCTCCCCCCAAAGCCTTAGCTGCGGTCATAATGTCGGGTTCGACACCGTAATTCTCGTAAGCCCACAGGTGTCCGGTACGCCCCATACCACACTGCACCTCATCAAATATCAAAAGAAGACCTCTACGGTCGCACAAATCTCGCAGCTGCTGTAGAAAATCAGGCGCAGCCGGATAGACGCCTGCTTCTCCCTGAACAGGTTCAATCATTATAGCGCAGGTTTCCTCATCCACCAGCTGTTCAAAGGAACCAATACTATTAAAAGAAGCATAATTAAAACCACTAAGCAAAGGTTGAAATCCCTGATGATAACGATTTTGAGCTGTTGCTGCCATAGTTGCCATGGTCCTCCCATGAAAAGAACGCCCGGCAGTAATTACTTTGTGTTTATGGTGGCCATGTTCTTGTTGGCTAAATTTACGGGCCAATTTCAGAGCCGCTTCGTTAGCTTCCGCACCGCTGTTTCCCAAAAATACCCGCTGTCCGAAAGAATTTTCCACCAAATAAGCAGCTAATTCTACTTGCGGTTCCGTATAGTAGAGGTTAGAGGTATGTAAAAGCCTTTCTGCTTGCTCTTTTAAAGCCTTCACCACGGCAGGATAACAGTGCCCCAGAGAGTTTACCCCCAGGCCGCTTACAAAGTCCAAATACTTTTGCCCGGCATCATCCCATACCCAGCACCCTTCGCCTTTCTCGATGAGAATATTAGCCTCCGGATTTCGATTGTAGGTATTGAAAAAATATTCCCCTTCCAGGGATTTTACAGTAGTTTTGTTAAAATCCATTGAACCTGTCCATCCTCCTTCCCTTACATTTGAAATAATTATCACGGCTATTATTTTAGGGAATCTTACTCTACTACCATGGTACCAATGCCTTTATTTGTAAATATCTCTAAGAGGAGAGAATGAGTAATCCGTCCATCAATAATGTGAGTGCGTGAAACTCCATTGTCCAGAGCCTTCAAGCATGACTCTACTTTAGGAATCATTCCTGCGCTGATCCTGCCATCTTCTTTCATTTCAGCAGCAGCTTTCCGATCCAGGGTAGAAATTAATTTTTCCCGGTTCCCGGAAGGGTCAGCCATAATTCCTTCCACGTCAGTTAAAAAAATCAATTTTTCCGCCGCCAGTGATGCGGCCAATTCACCGGCTACAGCATCTGCATTAATATTAAGCCCTTCTCCCGTATGGGAATCAATGCCAATGGAAGAAACAATGGGAATATAATTTTGATGTATAAGAGAATATATAATTTCCGGGTTAACTGCTGTAATTTCTCCGACAAGCCCTAAGTCTACAGTTTCTTCCTTCCCTTCAATGCTCACCTTCCGCGGAGGAAGCCGGCGGCCCATAAGTAAATTTGCATCTCTTCCATTAATGCCAATAGCTTTCCCGCCCTCGTGGTTAATCAAGCTAACAATCTGGCGGTTTACTTTTCCGCTTAATACCATTTCCGCTAACTCCATGGTCTCAGGATCAGTAACACGCAAACCTTGAGAAAAAGAAGGCTTTAGCCCCATTTTCTCACTCCATACAGTTATTTCTTTTCCGCCCCCATGAACTAGCACGGGGTTTATGCCAATATATTTGAGTAAAACTATATCCACAATTACTTTTTTCTTTAATTCCTCATCTACCATGGCTTGTCCGCCATACTTGATTATAAATATTTTACCGGCAAAATTGCGAATGTAAGGAAGTGACTCTACTAATATTTCTGCCTTAGCAATAAGATTTTCCATGGCTACCATCTTAACTATCTGCTCCCCCTTCCTCTTTAATTACTTTTCACTTCAATATTACTACGTCAAGTATTCACTATTTATAGTAACATATTCATAACTCAAATCATTGCCCCAGGCCACAATTTCTTCTGTGCCAATGCCTAAATCAATAGTGATAAAAACTTCTTTATTTTGCAAAATAGACAAAACCTCTTTTTCGTTAAAGTCAATATTATGCCCTCCGGAAGCAACTTTACACGATCCCATATAAAGATCTACTTTATGGGGGTCAAAAGGCACACCTGCATAACCCATAGCCGCAAATATACGCCCCCAATTAGCATCTTCGCCAAAAAAAGCTGTTTTGACCAGTAAAGAATTAAGCACTGCCCGAGCTATTTTTTTGGCCTCTGCATATCCGGGAGCACCTTTTACGGTCAACGAAATCACTTTAGTGGCTCCTTCTCCGTCATAGATGATTTGATATGCCAAATCCCGGCAAATTTCCCGCAGTATGTGACAAAAAAGCTCATAACCAGAATTTTCTCTTTCAATTACTAAACCCGAAGAGCCATTCGCCAAAACTACTGCCATATCGTTAGTAGAAGTGTCCCCATCTACAGATATAAGGTTGAAAGACCGTGAAGCCGCTTCCCCAAAAGCCTCCTGTAGCATCAACCTGTCCACGCCCAGGTCGGTAGTTATATAAGCCAGCATAGTTGCCATATCAGGACATATCATTCCCGATCCCTTTGCCATACCTCCCACAACAAAAGGCCTTTCTCCTATCCAGGAACGATAAGCCGCTTTCTTTATAGTTGTGTCTGTGGTAAGAATAGCTTGAGCAGCCAGGTCTCCTCCCTCCGGAGAGGGAGTCAGTTCGGAAGATACAGCAGCAATTCCTTCCCGAACTTTTTCCATGGGAAGTCGTTGGCCAATCGGCCCTGTGGAAGCTATCAGGATTGACTCCTCCGGGACATTCATCTTTTGGGAGGTTATAGTTCCCATTTCCAGGGCATCTTGATAACCGGCTTTTCCAACACAGGCATTGGCATTTCCACTATTGATTACAATCGCCTGAATAGCATTATTAATGCGCTCACGGCTTATTATCACCGGGGCAGCTTGAAATAGGTTCCGGGTAAATACACCCGCTGCTGCCGCGGGTTCTTCTGAGAAAATCATGGCCAAATCTTTTTTGCTGTTGGTATTATTTTTAATACCACAACAAACTCCTGCTGACTGAAATCCCTGGGGGGAAGTAATGCCCCCTTCAGGTATTTTTTCCACAACCGGCTTTTGCTCCATTTTCTTTTGTGACCTCCTTTAAACATCTACAAAATAATTCTATCTGATTAATATTTAAGGTACCACAGCGGCACTGTTCAGCCCTGTTTCTTCCGCCCAACCGCTCATGATGTTCATATTTTGTATTGCCTGACCAGCAGCACCTTTCCCCAGATTATCAATTGCCGAAATCACAATTACTCTGCCGTTACGTTTATCAAGGCGGAGCCCCAGGTGACAAAAATTGGTGCCCCTAACCCAGCGTGTTTCCGGTAAAGTTGAAAAATTAAGCACATTTACAAAAAACTCTTCCTGATAAAAAGATTGGTAACAGCTTATGAGCTCATGCTCTGAAATATCCTGCCGCAAAGAAAGATAGCTAGTTGCCAGTATTCCCCTGTTCATAGGAAGCAGGTGGGGAGTAAAGGTAATAGTAGCATTCCCCGAACCTGGCCTATTTTCCTGATGGGGTAGCAGCTTGCCGGCTTGCAAAAAGTTTAACTCCTGTTCAATTTCCGGAGTGTGCTGATGATTGGCCACCCGGTAAGCTTTAAAGCTATCACTGCATTCAGAAAAATGAAATGCCTGCTTGGGGGAACGTCCACCCCCGGAAACACCGGATTTTGCATCTACAATAATACTTTTCAAATCAACCAAATTTTCCGTTAGCAAAGGCGCCAACGCCAAAATTGTCGCAGTAGGGAAACAACCCGGGTTTGCCAAAAGATCAGTTTCCCGTACTTCCTGCCGATAAATCTCTGATAATCCATAAACTGCTTGCAAAAGAAGTTCAGGATGCAAATGATTGCGTTCATACCACTTTGGGTAGAGAGAACTGTCTTTTAACCTAAAATCCGCGCTAAGATCAATGATCCGTTTTTTCTGATTTAACAAAGCGGGTACCACTTCCATAGATCGTCCGTGAGGTAAAGCACAAAAAACGAATTCAACTTCTGAAGGTATAGCTTCAATTTCCAGAGAAGAAAATTTCATATTATTTATCCCATAAAATTGAGGAAGCACCTCAGATAATTCCGCCCCTGCATGGCTTTCCGAACTTACAAAAGTTATTTCCACACCAGGGTGATTTGCCAGCAGGCGTATCAATTCCATGCCCGTGTAGCCGGTAGCGCCTAATACAGCAATTTTTTTCTTTTTAATTTCATTGCCGGTGTTTACACCCATGTTTTTCCCTCCTTCCCTGCCAACAATAAATACATAATTAATTAAAACATCAAAGTAATAAATCGAAAATAAGATTATTAAAAACTGCCACACTATTAAAGCCTCTCTTCCTTTAAAGGACGAGAGGCTTTGCTCGCGGTACCACCTTTATTGGCCCTTGATTAATAATTCAAAAAATGTTAAATCAGGCCCACTCATTTTTATCCGGCAAGGCGCTCGGATAAAACCTGTTAACGGTAGGAACCGGTAACTACCTACCACCCATCACACGAGCTTCAGTAGAACTCCTCCGGGGTGCGCTTCACTATCCGGCATGTACCGGGCTTTCACCATCTCCGGCTCGCTTAAACATGATCCGCTAGCTACTCTCCCCTTCATCTGATTTAAACAATATTTCCTTAGAGGATATAGTCTATCATTTTCTATCAATTACTGTCAAGAAAAACTTCTGCACCAAAAACATCTACAACAGAAATATAATTATTCAAAAGTTGCTTTTTTGAAGGAATTATTATTTTGCTGGAGAATTTATTTATCAGAATATAGCACAAGAATAACGCGCCTATTTTAATAAAATCAAGCCAATTGAACGCTGCTTTGAAACAAACTATTAAAGAATAATATTTCCCGATGATTTTCAAAATAATGTTATCTTAAATAATTATATTATTTATTTAGGAAAACCCGATAACTAAGGAGAAAGCAATGCGGTTCTCACTTTTACTTTTTATTCTCTACTTCCTGTTAAGGAAAGCTGCAAAGGATAATAAGGTTTTCCGGCGCTATATCGGCAACATACACAATCTCCGTATTATGATCAAAACAACAGACGGAAAACGGGGCAGGCTGTACATTTTTGATGCCGGCACAGTCCACTCCCTCCGGGGGGCAAACCATGCTTACGATGCAGCCATTATTTGGTCAGACGCTTTCACGGGCTATAAAGTAATGCTCTCTCAAAGCGACGAGGAGCAATTCAAAGCAGCAGCAGCGGGAAAAATGAAAATTGACGGCATGGCTTATTTTGCCCAATGGTTCAATGAAGCTGTAAAATTAATTTTTTAATTGGAGCCAGTTGTCCAACATAATTTGGGACAATTTTTAAACATAAGGCACAGGGAGGAATATTATGAATATAATAAACGGCGGCCATTTGGCCGTAAAATATTTAAAAGAAGTAGAAAAAATTGACACTGTATTCGGCATATCCGGCGGCCATATCGAATCTATTCTAGATGGTTTCACCGAATACAATATTCGTACCATCGATGTACGTCATGAACAGGCGGCAGTGATGGCCGCTCATGCCTGGACCATATATACCGGGCAACCGGGAGTTTGCTTTCTAACTGCAGGTCCGGGTTTCACCAATGGCCTCACGGGCATTGTGAATGCTTATTTGGAAAACACCCCTCTGGTAGTGCTTTGTGGACGAGCACCACTGCGGGATGATCTTAAAGGAGCGCTACAAGAGATGAATCAAATGGATATGGTTAAGCCCATAACCAAATGGGCTGCCACCTGTTACGATGTAAATCGTATTCCTGAGTATTTGTCCATAGCTTTTCGTTACGCTCGTGAAGGGCGCCCTGGGCCTGTTTTTTTGGAACTGCCTCCTGACATTTTAAACGTTTCTGTGGATATAAGCCAGGTACCAATGCCTGTTAGTCCAAAACAGAGCAGTGCCATCTGTTCTGCTGAAGAAAAACTTAAACAAGCAGCAGAAATAATCGATAATGCAAAACAGCCTCTCTTTCTCGGGGGGACCGGACTTGGTTTAAGCAATTGTTCCGTTCCTCTGCAGCAATTTATTGAAAAAACAGGGTTTCCTTTCATGTTGATGAACTATGGAAGAGGGGCATTACCCGATAACCACCATCTTTCCATATGGGATTGTGGTAATATCGGCATGAATGTCACTCTCCAGCAAGCCGATGTCATTATAGCAGCGGGGCTGCGTTTCAACTGGATTATGCAATCAGGAGAAATGATCCCTCCTGGCGCGAAAGTAATTCGTATTGATATTGATCCCCATGAAATAAACCGCAATCGCCACGCTAATGTGGGGCTAGTAGGTGATGCAGCAGCAATACTTACCCAGCTTATTCCTTTGGTTAGTAAAAATAATCACCAGGAGTGGCTACAAACATTAAAAGCGGCAAGCCGTTCCATGTTAGACTTTGAATTAAGAATGAAGAAAAAAGCGGAAGAACCAATTCACCCTATCCGCCTGGCAGCCCGCATTCAAGAATTTGCAGGTGAAGATGCCTTTTATGTGGCAGAAGGCGGAGACACTGTTTATTTTGGGCTTACCGGATTCAGATCACAGCACAAAGCCGGAGTTATAGGAACTTCTTCGGGCCTTTTTGGTTGCCTGGGAACCGGCATTCCATTTGCTATGGCTGCAAAAGTGGCAAATCCCAATAAAAAAGTAATTTTACTGAATGGCGACGGTTCTTTTGGTTTTAACGGGATGGAGTTCGATACTATGGTACGTCATAATATTCCTGTAATTTGTGTAATCAATAACGATTGCGCTTGGGGAATGATCAAACACAGTCAAGAACTATCCCTTGGTGCAGATCGACTTCAATGCGCGGAGTTGGGCACACGTCACTACGAAAAAATGGTTGAAGGGTTGGGTGGATATGGTGAGTTTGTCACCCGAGACGAAGATATTATTCCGGCTTTGCAAAGAGCTTTTGATTCCGGAAAGCCGGCCTGCATTAACGTGATTACAGATCCAACAGCCACCAGCCCGGCGACCCCTCTCTTCTATCAATCGCTGAAGATGGAATAATAATCTTTTGCGAAAGAAAAATATGAAGGAGGAATATACATGAAGAGAAAAAAATGGTGGCAAAAGACTTATATTTGGATTTTACTGGTAATAATAATGATAACAGCCATGCTGTTAATTACAGACTTCTTAAGGTGGCAGATGGTAAGGGGAATCTTTTGGCAACCCACCCCTATAGAAGAGGAAAAAGAAACCATAGTAATCATTGACCCCATGTATACCCCTCCCGAAGAAAACCTGATCATGAACCCAGCTTACTGCCTGGCTGACTACGTCCAGCAACTGGCAGATGTTAATATAGATATAATACACTACCCCGAAGCAGATAAGGGGAGAGTTAAAAAGCACGATCCGTTGTGTGTGCTCATTTCTGGCCAAACTGCACCATGGACAGATTACAGTAAAGAGGTAATGGAACCGGTGTTCATTTTTTTAAGGGAAACTTCACTGCCTGTATTGGGCATCTGCGGCGGGCACCAGTTGATAGCCCAGGCATACAATGCTCCTGTAGCACCTATGGGCTATCAGGAGTTAGGTTATATACAGGTAGAATTATTGCAGGATGATCCTTTTTTTGATGGATTGGAAAGTCCTATTTCAGTTTTTAGCTGGCACAGCGAAGAAATTAAAGAGGTTCCGGGAGAATTCATCAATCTGGGGTCTACAGATTTATGCGAAATCCAGATAATTCGACACGAAGAAAAAAAGATATATGGAGTCCAGTTCCATCCCGAATTAAGGGGAAGAAAGCCGGACGGGGAAATTTTAATGTTAAACTTTTTTGAGCTGGCCGGTGTTTCTATAGCTAATCTTGATAATAATGAACCCTAATATATTATTACTTTTAAAAAGGCAAAATTAACTTAGTCTCTTTTAGGGTATAAATTAAAGCAAAACTCCATTCCGAAGGCTTGACTTTTTATTAAAAGATAGAAAATGCCTTGAATATAAATAAATTATGTTTAATAGCTATGTGACGACTTCCCGGACTAAAGTCCGGGGCTTTACCAGCGTAATTCTATAATAATTATCATGTAAGGGAATAGATAAGCTTGCCTGCCACTGGAGGACCTGCAGCATATACTTCTTCTACTTTCAACCCCTGGGGAACCATAGTACCTTTAACCTGAAACGACACAATTTCCGGAGTAATTACGTTAGCGGCGTACTTTTTACCGGCAGGAAGCCTTACCGGAGAAAGAAGATAATCTCCGCTAACGTTAAATGCAGGTAAAGGAATTACGAACATATTTTTTTCATTATCTTGAAAGGAAACAACTTTAATACTTTTAAGCCTGGAAAATTTTTCAGCTACAGCCCGAGGAAAATGGGGGGCGCTACTGCGAAATAAAACCCGGCTGGCTAAATGCTTTGACAGTAACCAGGCAAAAGACATCTTTTTTACCGGGCTGATACTAATTATTTCTATCTTACCGGCACTTCTGATGCCGGTATAGGCGTTATACCTGGTAAATTCGCTTCTATTCAAATAATCAACCAGTTCTCCTGTCTCTTCGAACCCTTTAAATTTTCCCTCTATGTTAAAGTAATTCAAATTGGCATCAATAACCAGGATGCTCACATAAGGATCTGCCTGTAAATTATAAAAAGTCTTCCACATAAATAGGTTGCTAAAAACGATCATTTCTTGATAATAATCGATGCTGCTGATCATAACCAGATTAATATTTTGTTCCCGATCACGGGTAGCCATAAATTTTGGCGTTAAGCTGTACTGCAGCATTTCCAATTGTTTTTTATTGAGCATCTATTATTCTCCTTCCCGGTAGTTGGAAGCAGTTACCTGATCTACTCCCGCAGAATTCATTAATTCAACAAGTTTCATCATTTCAGATTCTTTAACTCTTGGGGTACCTTCCAGTTTATATTCCATGCGTATTCTCCGGTAATCATTAAGACACAGGTCATTATATCCCAATAAGTCGATTCGTTCCACCACCGGCAGCATATGCCTCCGAATAAAAGCAGCAATACCTTTAATATTAGCATAATCATCAGTATATCCGGGTATAACAGCCACTCGTACCCATACCGGTATTCCTGAAGTTCTCAGCCATTTGGCATTTTCTAAAATGGGAACATTGGAAACCCCCGTATAAAAACTATGCCGCTCTTCGTCAATAATTTTTAAGTCATAAAGGATCAGAGAAGCTTTTTTAATTACCCTCTGAAAAATTTCTTCTTTAACATAACCACTAGTATCTATGCAAACATGAATACCTTCTTTGTTCATTTCGTCAGTGATAGCTGATACAAATTCGGGCTGCAACAGGCTTTCCCCTCCGGTAAAGGTAACTCCGCCTCCGGAGTTTTCATAAAAGGGGCGATCCCGCAGCAACTTTGACTTAAGATCATCCAAAGTAATATCTTCACCGATAGCCCTGATTGCCGTGGAAGGGCAATTTTTTACACAGGTAAGGCACTTTTGGCAGGCAGAAGTAAAAGTAAACCCTTCCGGTGAAATTTCAATAGCTTGCTGCGGACAGTTATCTACACAATTACCACAGCCAATACACCTAATGGAGTCATGCACCAGATGAATTTCCCGGGTTAATCCTTCGGGATTCTGGCACCATGCACAAGCCAAAGGGCATCCCTTGAAAAAAACAGAAGTACGAATGCCGGGACCATCCTCAGTAGACATGGTTTGAATATTAAAAATTCGCGCTGTCATTTTTTTTGCGTTGATTCAGGCCCACTCCTTATTAAAGTTGAATATAAAAATTTGTCAGGTTACATGGCATGAGATTCGCGCTGGATAATTTCTTCTTGGATTTCCGGGCCTAAATGAACAAAGTAAGCATTATAACCGGTTACCCGCACCAATAAATTGGAATATTCCTGAGGATTATTTCGCGCTTCCTTTAGTGTCTCGGGATCAACCATGTTAACCTGTAGTGCTGTTCCTCCAATATCATTATAAGTACGCAAGAAAGAAATAAACTTTTCTGTATGTTCATCATCCCTTAATAATGAAGGGTTAAAACTCATAGTATGTGAGGCACCATTGGGAACTGTCTGTAAATCTATATTGCCCACAGAAGCAACAGCAGCAGTAGGCCCTTCCTTATCCATACCATTAACACAACATACCCCATTGGATAAAACATTACCCCGTTTTCGTCCGTCAGGGGTTGATGCCGTTTTGGGAGCATAGGAAAGCCAATAATTCCAGGAAAGATAGCCTCCGCGAAAACGTCTTCCTGTAGCCGGAGAAGTCATCTGCATAACTTTCTCCGTCCAATAAAGGGAAATAGCACGGGCATTTTCATCGGCAAAGCTCTCATTATTACCATACTTGGGCGCATGATTGATCATGGTCTGCCGTAAAACTTCGTTCCCTTCATAATTATTGCGAAGCGCTTCACACAATTCAGATAAGGAAACACTTGCTTCTTCATAAACTAAAGTTCTTACTGCAGTCACCGAATCTGCAGCAGTAGCCAGCCCTACTCCTTCCACAGTGATAAAATTATACACTGCACCACACCGATTAACGTCCCGGGCTTTCTCAATACATCCATCCACCAGCAAAGATAAATAAGGAGTAGGATCGTAAGTGCTGCGGATCCGATCTGCTTCACTGGCCAGCTCCACTATTTTTTCTACTATAAAGTCTAGCTGACGATAAAAAGCTCGCAGAAAATCATCCTCGCGGATAAAAGAAAGAGGATCTCCCGTACGAGGGCCAATCCTTTTACCGGTTTGCATATCTTTGCCATCATTCAAAGCCAGTTCCACAGCCTTGGCCAGGTTAAGGTTTACATCAACAGTTCCGGAACGATCATTTCCCTGCATGGTATTTTCCAGGCATCCCACCGGAGCATAGTCCCAAACTTCATCCCCAGGAACTCCTTCATACTCCAGCGCCTGCATGGAAAGGCGATCAAAATTTAACAAAAATGGTGAACCCTGGCTATTTTTAATCATTTCGGATACCCGACGCATTAATTCCGGAGGTGAATTTTCATGCAAGCGAACGTTGGGTTTTGGTTCAAGCAAATTCATCTCCTCGATTACTTCAAGCATGAGCATGGTTAAATCATTTGTAAGGTCTTCGCCTTTCGGTCCACAGCCTCCTAAAGTTATTAGTTGTCCGAAACTGGAATTAATGCCCTGGTTCCGCAAAATTCTCCCTTGATAATCATAAGCATAATTATGTTTAATCCAAAAACATTGAAGAAGTTCTTTGGCAAATTCCCTATTTATTACTCCCTTTTCGATATCATCCCGGTAAAAAGGATAGAGGTACTGGTCTATCCTTCCATATGAGAGCCCTGCTCCCGGGTAAGATTCAGCAGCCATAACCAGCATATGAGTGAACCAAAGCGACTGCAGGGCATCCCAAAAACTACGCGGTTTTTCAAACGGGACACGGGATACATTTTCCAGCATAGTCTCTAATTCAAGGCGCCGAGATTCATCTTCCAAGCTTTCATCCGCAAGGGCTTCAGTTATTACTTGCTGATAACGGCGAGAAATAATGCGGGGAGCTTCCACAGATATTTTCAAGGCATTAAGATAGGCTAACTTTTCCGGGTCACTTTCGTTTGCTATCCGTTCGTCAATTTCTGCCATTATTCCTTTAAATCCTTTTTCAAGGACCTTGCGGTAATTGGGAATAAGATGCCCCGGCACCGCCCCTGCATTACCTATGCCCCATTCGTGAATAGCGTATAATTTGTCCATAAAAGCATAGCTATCGCGCCTCCAGTTTTCCATATCTTTCTTATCCAGATTTTTGGAGAGAGCAGTGTTAAAATGAGAACCAACTATTAGTTCACCATGGAGAAGCATAGCCGGCAAATGTTTTTCCAAGACTAAATTGAAAAAAGTTGCCCGGCGTTCGGCAATGGAAAGGTTATAAAAATGATCCGGAACATCTACTTTTTCTGCCATTGCTTTAAGTGTTTCCCTAAATATCTGGATCATGGGAAACATTTCCGGAACCACACCCCAATTATAAGGAGTAAAGACTTCATCATCTGTATCCCCGGTAGTATAAGAAATTACTTCGTTACGGCAATAATCCCGCTGGTAAAAAGACCAGTATTCATCACGCAATTTTTGCACCCGGGGGCTTAAATTACTGGCATGCCAAAGTTTTACAGACATAATATAACCTTCCTCCCCTTAATGATGAGAAATCATTCTTAATTTTACTCATATTATATTATAACATTAGCACAGAGAAATGAGAATATAGCATGACAGTGCTTTTTGGATATAATGAGAAATTTCTCAAGTAAGCCTAAATGTGAAAAATCTTAACTAATAAACACTTTACAACGGCATATTACCATGTTTGCGCAGCGGGCGATTTTCCCTCTTTGAACGCAGCATTTCTAAATTCCGAATTAATTTATTTCTTGTTTGACGGGGATCGATGACATCATCAACCCATCCCCTGGCAGCAGCAATATAAGGATTAGCATACTTTTCTTTGTAATTTTTTACTAATTTTTCCCTTTCTTCCCGGGGGTTTTCCGCTTGTTCAATCTCCTTGCGGTTCACAATGTTTACTGCTCCCTCCGGTCCCATAACGGCAATCTCTGCAGTAGGCCATGCCAGGGAAATATCTGCGCCCATAGCCTGGGAATTCATAGCCAGGTAAGCTCCCCCATAAGCCTTTCGCAGGATAACAGTAACCTGTGGTACGGTAGCTTCCGCATAAGCATAAAGTATTTTAGCTCCATGCCTTATAATACCGCCCCATTCTTGTTGCACTCCCGGCAAGTAACCGGGAACGTCCACTAAGGTTACCAGCGGGATATTGAAACAATCACAAAAACGCACGAACCGGGATATTTTATCCGACGAATTAATATCCAGACAACCGGCCATTATTTGCGGCTGATTAGCTACAACTCCCACAGTATGCCCATCAAGGCGGGCAAAACCTACTACTGCATTTTGGGCATACTCCTCGTGTACCTCAAAAAAATCACTGCCGTCAGTAACCCGCCGAATAATTTCTTTCACATCATATCCTTTATTGGTATCTTCAGGAACCAAATTTACAAGCTCCTCAGCATCAAGTTCCGGTTCTTTAGGTTCCTGCCGAGGTGGATCTTCCAGGTTATTAGGGGGAATATAACTCAGCAGTTTTTTTACTCTTTCCAAGCATTTTTCTTCCGAATCGTCTTCAAAATGAGCTACACCACTATCCCTGGTGTGAGCCTGCGGGCCTCCTAGCTCCTCAGGAGTTACTTCTTCCCCCGTCACGGCTTTTATGACCTGGGGACCGGTGATAAACATATAGCTGCTTTGCTGGACCATAAAAACAAAATCGGTAAGAGCCGGAGAATATACCGCTCCCCCTGCGCATGGCCCCATAATCACCGACAACTGCGGGATCACCCCCGAATAGATGGTATTACGATAAAAAATATCTCCATATCCATTGAGGGCGTATACACCTTCCTGAATGCGGGCCCCTCCGGAATCATTAAGCCCCAGCACGGGAGCTCCGTTTTGTGCCGCCAAGTCAAGCACCCGGCATATCTTGGAAGCATGGGCTTCTCCCAGGGAACCGCCGGCCACGGTAAAATCTTGGGCAAATACATATATGGTTTGTCCCTCTATGGTACCATAACCGGTAACTACGCCTTCACCGGGATTTTTAATCTCCAACGAACTTGCTTCTTCTAAATCTCCCTGTGTAAATACTCCCAACTCCACAAAGCTGCCTTCATCCATGAGAAATTCCAACCGTTCCCTGGCAGTTTTCTTCCCTTTTTCATGTTGAGCCTGCCGTTTTTTCTCCCCTCCTCCTGCAAGGGTGGTCTCTCGCCTTTCCTGCAGGTGAGTTAATTTATTTTCCATATTAAAAAAATACACCTCCCCATAAATTTGTTTTTAAGAAGACAGGGTTGTTAACAATTTTCTTCCACACTATATCTTAAGTATCACGTTCACATAATTCCAATAATACACCACCGGTGGACTTAGGATGGATAAAAGCAATTTGTGACCCACCGGCCCCACGGCGAGGTTCTTCATCTATAAGCTTTACCCCTTGGGCTTTAAGTTCGGCAAGTTTTTCCCGAATGTTATCCACCCGCAGGGCTACGTGTTGAATGCCTTCCCCCCGGGTGTTAATATATTTGGCAATAGCTCCTTCGGGGTCGGTAGACTGAAGCAGCTCAATTTTGCTTTCCCCAACGGGTAGAAAAGCAACCTTTACTTTTTGCTCGGGTACTTCTTCTATGCCGTTCATGTTTAGGCCAAGTTGGTCTCTATAAAACTTTAACGCTTCTTCTATATTGTTAACAGCTATGCCGATATGATCAACTTTTTCCGCCATAGAAAATTCATCTCCTTCCTTAAATTTATTTTACATGCTCTTTGATAAATTCCACAATATCTTGCGTAGAAACTCCAGGCGTGAAAATTTCTGCAATGCCGGCTTTTTTTAATGGTGGAATGTCTTCCTTGGGGATAATTCCACCTGCTACAACAATCACATCTTCGGCATTATTCTCTTTTAGCAGCTTGGGTATTTCCGGTAATAATTCATTATGAGCTCCGGAAAGCATACTTATACCGATAACATGAACATCTTCCTGTAAAGCTGTTTCTACAATTGTTTCAGGAGTTTGGCGCAAACCGGTATAGATTACTTCCATACCGGCATTTCTCAGAGCTTGGGCTACTACTTTTGCCCCCCGATCATGCCCGTCAAGTCCCACTTTTCCCACTAACACACGTATAGGCGCTGAGGCCATGGAAGCTTTCCCCCTTTAGACGAATAAGATTAAACTTTATAAATACATTAGATTAATGCTTGTTGCTGGTATTCTCCCAACTCTTCCCTAAGAATGCCGCATATTTCTCCCAATGTAGCGTAAGATCTCACCGCTTCAATAATGGAAGGCAGCAAGTTATCCTGTGAAGAAGCAACTTCGCGCAATTGAGAAAGTGACTCTTCTACTCTTTGCTCATCCCTGCTTTCACGGACTTCAGCAAGGCGCTTTTTCTGCTGCTCGGCCACAGCCGGCGTTACGCGAAGCAATTCCATATCAACATCTTCCTCGGTGACAAAACGGTTAACTCCCACCACAGCCTTTTCGTCATTTTCTATATCCTTTTGATAGCGATAAGCACTTTGTTGAATTTCTTTTTGCATGTATCCTTTTTCCACGGATTCAATGGCTCCACCCATCTGATCAATTTTCTCCAGATAGTCCATGATACTTTCTTCCATTTGATTGGTAAGTGATTCAATGTAATAAGAGCCACCCAGAGGATCAACAGTATCGGCAACACCAATTTCATGCCCTATAACCTGCTGAGTACGCAGTGCAATGCGCACAGACTCTTCACTGGGTAAAGCCAGGGCTTCATCCCGGGAATTGGTATGAAGAGACTGCGTTCCGCCCAATACTGCGCTTAGCGCCTGGAAAGCTACCCTGATCACGTTTACTTCCGGTTGCTGAGCAGTAAGGCTGCACCCGGCTGTTTGAGTATGGAAGCGGAGCATCATAGAACGCTCATTTTTGGCTCCAAAGCGCTCTTTCATAATGCGGGCCCAAATACGCCGGGCTGCCCTAAACTTGGCTATCTCTTCCAGGAAATTAACATGGGCATTAAAGAAAAAAGACAGGCGCGGGGCAAATTCATCAACATCAAGGCCGGCTTCCAAAGCCGCCTGCACATAAGCTATACCATTAGCAAGAGTAAAAGCAATTTCCTGAACAGCTGTAGATCCGGCTTCACGGATATGATAACCGCTAATACTAATAGTGTTCCAGCGAGGCAAATTTTCCCGGGCAAAAGCAAACACATCCACAATCAGTCGCATTGATTCCCGCGGGGGAAAAATAAAAGTACCGCGGGCTACATATTCTTTAAGAATATCATTCTGAATAGTTCCATTCAGTGTTTCCCACTTTATTCCCTGTTTTTCGGCAATAACCAGGTACATTGCCAAAAGTATGGCTGCCGGTGAGTTAATTGTCATGGAAGTGCTAACTTTATCGAGGGGAATGCCCTCCATAAGAACTTCTAAATCTTTGAGAGAGTCAATAGCTACCCCTACCCGGCCAACTTCACCTTTAGCCATGGGATGGTCAGAATCATAGCCGATTTGAGTAGGCAGATCAAAGGCTATACTGAGACCGGTTTGCCCCTGTTCAAGCAAATAATGAAAACGCCGGTTGGTTTCCTCGGCAGAACCAAAACCGGCATACTGGCGCATTGTCCACAATTTTCCCCGGTACATGGTAGTTTGTACTCCCCGGGTATAGGGATATTTTCCGGGGAAGCCAAGATCCCGCAGATAATCTGTTTCTTCTATTTCCAAAGGAGTATAATACCTTTCCACAGGGAGCTCGCTGTCTAGTTTAAATTGCTTTTTCCTTTCAGGACGCTTCTGTAAATTATTTACTATTTCTTCATCCACTTCCTTTTTCTTCGCCTGAATTTCTTGCAGTTTACGCTTATCAAACATGGAAAACCTCCTTTATCCTAAGTTAATAGATTTTCCTTAAATGTCCCCAAAAACAACATTAAAGCACCTGTTTGATCAACTCGGGGATTTCAGAAGGAAGTTCGGCCACCCTTGCTCCACACGAAACCAGGGCTTCCACTTTACTATCATAAGTGCCTCGGCTCCCTTCAATTATAGCACCGGCATGCCCCATCCGTTTTCCGGGAGGAGCCGATTTGCCTGCTAAAAATGCTACCACCGGCTGAGATATATTATTTTCTATAAAAGCAGCTGCTTCTTCTTCGGCACTTCCACCAATTTCCCCCACCATCACTACTGCTTTTGTTTCCGGATCTTGCGAAAATTTAGTGAGCACCTCAATAAAATCAAGCCCGACTATACGATCTCCACCCAGACCCACTACAGTAGTAGTTCCCAATCCGTTTTCTGCCAGGCGATCTACTATTTCGTAGCAAAGAGTGCCGCTGCGAGAAACCACGCCTACCGGCCCAGGATTAAAAATACGATTCGGCATAATGCCTATCTTACATTTTCCCGAAGATACCAAACCAAATGTGTTTGGCCCCACAATAACAGCTTCGCGGGAATGGGCAAAATGCATTATTTCCATGGCATCATGCAGAGGGATATTTTCCGGAATCATGACAATTATCTTTATTCCCGCTTCTATGGCCTCCAGGGCCGCATCACGGGCATAAGGAGCCGGAGTAAAAAGAATAGTAGCCTCAGCTTCGTGTTTTCGGAGAGCAGCAAATACAGAATTATAAACCGGCACTCCTTCGACCTGCTGCCCTTCCTTTCCCGGGGAAACTCCGGCTACAATACCGGTGCCGTAAGCAAGCATCTGCCGCGTATGAAATGAACCCTGATTACCGGTTATTCCCTGCACCAAAACCCTTGTGTTTTCATTTATATAAATAGACATTAATTAACCTCCTCCTTGCCTATAGAAGCTTCTACAGCCCGGCGGACCGCTTCTTCCATGGAACTGTATGCTTCAATACCGATTTCCCTAAGCACCTGCCGCCCCTCATCTTCATTGGTTCCCACCAGCCGGAAAAATACCGGTATATTAATATCCTTGTTTTCTTTAACAGAAGCAAAAGCACGGGCCACATCATCACAGCGGGTAATTCCCCCAAAAATATTAACTAATATTACTTTTGGATTTGTACCCAGCATGAGTTCCATTGCCTGAGAAGTTTTTTCCACTCCGGCGCCTCCACCAAAATCAAGAAAGTTAGCCGGAGTCCCTCCGTTATACTGGACCAGATCAAGAGTGGCCATGGTAATACCGGCGCCATTGGCCATAACAGCAATATCACCACCCAGATCCACATAGGCTATATCCATCTCCTGAGCTTTTTTCTCCAGGGCTGTTTTTTCTTGAACTCTTGGCAACTCAGGCTGCCGCTGTAAAGCGTCATCGTCTATATTCACCTTGGAGTCAATGGCAATTAACTCTTCACCACAAACTGCCAGAGGGTTTATCTCTACCAGCTCGGCATCAGTAGCCCGAAACATATGATAAAGTTTTCCCAATAGATCACTAAAACGGTGAACTAGTGCACCCTGCAACCCCATACGAAACCCAATTTCCCTTCCCATAAAAGGGAGATACCCCATACTTATATCCAAAGGCCATTTTATCATTCCACCTTCGGGCACCTCTTCTACATCCATACCCCCATGGGACGAAGCAAGGATAATTGGACGGCGACTTTTTCCATCTACTGTTATAGCCAGGTATAGTTCCTGATGTATAATTACTTTTTGCGACACCAACAAACACTTTACCTGTTCCCCATCTACTTCTTGCTGTAAAATACGCTCCGCTTCCCGGTATGCTTCATCCGGGCTATCTACAATAGAAATAACCCCGGCTTTTCCCCTCTTTCCGGAGAGAACCTGAGCTTTTACCACTACCGGCCCCATTTCTTCCGCCGCACTACGGGCCTCGGCAGGAGTTTTCACCATCCGTGATAATTCTACTTTTACCCCATAATGAGCAAATAAATCTTTGCCCATATACTCATATAACTTCATAACTACCTCCTTAAACCAATATTAACTATTATATAGCATCCTATACTCGATTCACAACTAACATAAACAAAAAATGAATTTATATCCCTTCGTAATGATATTCTAAAAATTTAAGATAAAATCCTGCAAAAAGAGAAACCTCATAATTTTATTTTAAATTTTCAAAACTGATATAGAGTATGCTATAATTAAGCCTAATTAAAGATATTGTTTTGACATGATTATCGATAGAATAGAAAGGAACCCTTTCCATGAAAGTTTATGCCTTGATAGGCGCAAGCGGAACCGGTAAAAGCCATCATGCCTCCCGCTTAGCTCACGAAAACAATATTTCCCTTATTCTCGATGATGGCCTTCTTATTCAAAACAATCAGGTAGTGGCAGGCTGGTCAGCCAAACGAGAAGCTACACGTATTGGAGCCGCCCGGCGCGCCCTTTTGACAAATCCAGAACATGCAGCGGAAATAAAACAAAAACTAAAAGAATTAACCCCACCCAAAATATTATTAATTGCCACTTCGGAGCGTATGGCCCAGAGATTAAGCCAAAAGTTGGAACTCCCGCTTCCGGAAAAGTATATTCACATTGAAGACATCCTTCCTCCAAAAACAATTGAAAAGGCCCTCAAATTAAGAAAAACTAAAAACCGTCATGTGGTTCCCCTGCCCCACTTTGCCATCAAAAAAGACTTTCCGGGTTACCTTATTTCTCCCTTACGTTCTATTTTTAATCGCTCCGGGCAAAAAAAACTTTCTATGGAGCGTTCTATTGTTCGCCCCGTATACAGCACATTAGGAAATTTTTTTATAGCGGAACAGGTAATAATAAATCTGGTTACATATCTATGTGAAGAGGTGCCGGCAATTCAGAAAGTGAACAAAGTTAAAGTCCTTTCTAATGCAAGGGGAATAATTTTAGAAATAGATCTTACCCTATACCTCTACCCAAATATGAAAGATACATTGATGGAAACCCAAAAAATAATCAAAAAACACCTGGAATATTTAACCGGTTTCTACCTTAAGGAAGTAAATGTTTCGGCTGTAAAACTATCTTTAGATTTACCCGAGTTTTCTAAAATTACTCAGCAAAGTGAAGATACTCCCTCTGAGGCTGATATGAAGCAAATGAACCTTATTAAGCATCCAACAGAAAGCTAAACTGGCAGACCTTAAAAAACATCTTCTAAACTTTCATGCCACCATTAAATACCTTATACTTTAAAAATTTGTTATGAACAAGCTTCATGTTGGTTAAAGTTACCATTCACAAAATCCTTGCCCAGACGAAGAGTTTGTCCGAAACGGGGTAATAGTTTTTTTCGTTCTGCAGGTAAAAAAGAATCCAGGCATTCTTCAATAAAATCTACCGATAAAACATTGCTTGCACCAAGAAAAGCCCCCAACATAGCAATGTTGCTCATTTTTTTGTCACCGGCTTCTTCCGCTAACTTTTGGGTAGGAACCATAATAATTTTCACATCATCACGGGGATTCTCTACCTTTTTAACTATAGTACTATTAACCAATAACAGTCCACCGGAAGGAAGGTAAGCCTGAAACTTTTCCATGGCGGGAAGATTCATAGCCAAAACTGCTGTTGGTCTATCTACGATGGGTGAACCTATTTTTTCATCTGAAACAACTACTGTACAATTAGCCGTACCTCCTCGCATNTCTACCCCGTANGAAGGCATCCAGGTTACTTGAAGACCTGCCTTCATGGCACTATAGGCCAATAAATCTCCCATTAAAAGNACCCCCTGGCCCCCAAACCCGGACATAACCACTGTATATTCCAAGAGCAATACCTCCAATCTTATTTACAAGTCTTTGATCATGCTTCATCTANATTCAGGCCCTGAGTAGCAGGATCCTTGTAAACCCCTAAAGGATACACCTCCAGCATGGTTTCCTCCATTCTCTCTACAGCCTTATCAGGAGGCAATCGCCAATTTGTGGGACAAGCTGAAATAAACTCAATGAGGGAAAAACCTTTTCCCTGTATTTGTATTTTCATGCCCCGGAGTACTGCTTTACGGGCACGGTTAATTAATTTAGGGGTATGGCAGGCTACTCTTTCTACATAAGTACTGCCCTCTAAAGAAGCAATCAACTCCGCCACTCGCAGGGGGTATCCGTCACTCTGGTAATTTCTTCCTAAGGGAGAGGTGGTAGTTTTTTGGCCACTAAGGGTAGTTGGAGCCATCTGGCCGCCAGTCATACCATAAACACTATTATTCACAAAAAACACAGTAATATTTTCTCCTCGATTAGCCGCGTGAATTATCTCTGAAGTACCAATGGCCCCTAAGTCTCCATCGCCCTGATAGGTAAACACTACGCTATCAGGTGAAGCTCTTTTTAAACCAGTTGCCAGAGCAGGGGCTCTCCCATGAGGAGCCTCGCACGCATCCACCGCAATATAATTATATAAAAACACCCCACACCCTACACCAATAACGGCAACCGCTTGAGAAGCAATTTCGTGAAAGTCAATGCTTTCAGCAATAAGACGATGAATAACCCCGTGATGACAACCGGGACAAAAATGAAACGGATTGGGTTTTAAACAGGAGGGCTTACTAAATACTTTTTTTTCAGCTGCCTGCGACATTTTTTTCACCCACTTCACATAGTTTGTCAATTTCTTCCTCAATTTCGCCAGGTGTAGGTATAGCTCCACCCGGATATCCTTTGAAATAAATTTCTCCTTCTTTGGCAGCAGCCAATCTTACATCATCTACCATCTGACCTGTATTCATTTCTACTACCAGAGCTCGACCGGTTTGCTTCACTGCGTTACGGATTGTTTCCATTGGAAACGGGAAAAGTGTTATAGGTCTTACCATGCCTACATTTACACCTCTCTGGCGAGCCTTTTTAACCGCTGTTTGAACTACTCGTGAGCAGGAACCAAATGAGACAAGCACTAAATCTGCCTTTTCCGGCAAGTCCACTTCGGCCCGGACTTCATTTTTCGCAAGCTCTTGATATTTTTCATACATTTTCCAGTTATGCTCGAACATTTCGCCTTCCTTGAGGTATAAGGATTTTACAAGCTGCGGAGACCTCCCCTTAGCTCCCGTTACAGCCCAGGGTTTGGGTGGTGCTTTTGATAAGCGATTTTCAATTAGCATGGGCTCTTTCATTTGTCCCAGGATAGCGTCTGTTAAAATCATAGCCGGGTTGCGGTAAGCATCAGCCAGGTTAAAAGCTTCCATAGTAAGATCGTGCATTTCCTGCACAGAATTTGGCGCAAGTACAATCATACGATAGTCACCGTGCCCCCCACCATGAGTAGCCTGCTTGTAATCTCCCTGCGTGGGAGCAATGCCACCTAATCCCGGACCACTGCGGGTAACGTTCACTATTACCCCCGGCAGTTCAGAACCTGCCATATAAGATATACCTTCCTGCATAAGAGATATTCCCGGACCAGAAGAAGATGTCATAGCCCTTTCTCCTGCAGCAGCTGCACCCATTAACATGTTTATAGAAGCCAATTCACTTTCTGCCTGAATGAAAACTCCTCCCGCCCGGGGAAGATGTTCGGAAAGGTACTCGGGAATGTCATTTTGAGGTGTTATAGGATAACCGAAATAAAAACGACATCCTGCCTGTATTGCTCCTTGGGCTAAGGCAACACAACCCCTTATTAAAACTCTTTCCTCCGGCACACAACTCACTCCTTATTGGACAATAAGCATCTCTGCCACTTTTTTAAAATAGCTCATTAAATATTATTAAGTTCTTTGGTATATTAAATACCGCTTCCCTGAAATTTTTCCTACTATATACAAAAAAAGAAGACACCGTCTTCTTTAAAGCAGCCTTCCTTTACTATTTATAAACCTCGATGACTACATCCGGGCAAATTTCGGCGCATAACTTACAAGCTTTGCAATCATCATCCTTTTCAGGCTTAAAACTGGCCACGGGAAAGCCTTTGCGATTATAAGTATTATTAATATTAATAAGCTTTTGGGGACAAACTGACACACAGTAGCCACAACCCTTACATCTTTCAATATCCATAACTATTTTCCCCATGGCTTATTTCCTCGCCTCCTTCTTTTGCCAATTTCATGATTTTTGTATTAGACTATATCATAAATGAAACCTGCTGCTTTAGTCAACCTTTTATTTGGTATTTGCGCCATTTAAATATTTTTGGTTAATTGACAAAGTAAATGCAATCCCCCACCGGAAGGATGGGTTGCACTTAGTCTTGCAAATGAGAGAAATATATTTACTTTGTCAGATAAATGACGGATATATTGCTATTTATATAAACAATCATCTTTTTAAAATATAATTTTCATTCCCTCAATATTGCATTTTATGGTTTCACGGTTCATAATCGGCGCAACTTCCTCCCTTACTGGAATTATCCATTACTATTCTTTCCGGGCAGCTGTAAATATTGAGGCGTTTATTTCGGGCGAATCCCACCATGGTAATAGACATTTTTTCCGCCAAATCAACGCCCAGGGTAGTAGGAGCTGCTCGAGAAACTACCACCGGGACTTGCAGCTTGGCAGCCTTTAACATCATTTCCGATGAAATCCGTCCACTGGAAATAAGTACTTTATCTGTTAGGGAAATATCTTTCCAAAAACATTGACCCACAATTTTATCTAAAGCATTATGTCTGCCCACATCTTCGGTAAATATTTGGATCCCTTTCTCATCGCCAAGGGCTGCACTGTGAACACCACCCGTTTCTCTAAATATTTGTGCCTTTTCTTGCATAGATTTAACCAGGAAAAGAATCCAGGAAGCATCAACCCGAAATTCATCATTTGCAGGCCTGCTGCGCAAGGAATCCCACGCGCTAAAAAAAGTTGAGCCTTTTCCACAACCGGTGGTGATGGTACGGCGCCCGTATAATTGCTCAGCCCACGCTGCTTTTTCTTCTTTACTATTAACATATATCAAGCCTTTTTCTATATCAGCATGGAGCTTTAATACATCGTCTTTGCTTTCTAAAAAACCTTCAGAACATAAAAAACCCAGGGCTAAATATTCTAAATCCACCGGAGTAGCCATCATGGTGACCAACTCTTTATCATTTAAAAAAATGGTCACCGGTTCTTCCCTGGCTACTTTATCCTCCATCTTTTCGGGAATACCTTCTTTAACTTTGATGATCTCTCGCGGAGCATAATTATAATTTTGCTCCATAATGCCACCTCCGGAACAATCTATATTTTGGAAACACCTAAAATAGCAAGATTATTTTCAGACGCTTCATCAGGTGATTAGAGCTGTCAGGGGACTTATTCAATAACCATCTTTACTAAATATTCAGATAGTTGACAAATCACAGCCTGGCCTCTTTTATTTAAGGCCAGGCTGATTTTTTATGCCTTTATTACTTTAACGGCACAGGTTTTAAGTTCCGGAGTTTTGGCTACGGGATCAAGAGCGCTGTTGGTTAGAAGATTAGTAAGGGCTTCATGGTAATGGAAAGTCATAAAAACTACGCCGGGCATAACCACCTCGGTAAGAGAGGCTTTTGCCTTTACTTTCCCCCGGCGAGAAATTACCTCTACCTGATCACCATCTTCTATTTTTAATTGCGCCGCATCATCGGGATTAATTTGCACCAATTCTTCAGGACGGTATTCCAACAGACCTTCAGAACGACGGGTCATGGTTCCGGTATGATAATGGAAAAGATTGCGTCCTGTAGTAAGAATCAAAGGATAATCGTTATCCGTTTCTTCCGCCGGAGGCTGGTATTCTACAGCACTAAATAGCCCCAATCCCCGTTTAAATTCATCGCTGTGCAAGTAAGTGGTACCGGGATGTTTTTCATCCGGACAAGGCCACTGCAAACCTTTTTCTTTTAAGCGTTCATAAGTCATTCCACCATAGCTGGGCGTTAGATAAGCAATTTCTTTAAATATATCTTCGGCATTTGCATAATTCCATTCAAACCCCATTTTGGCAGCCAGTCTGGTAATTATTTCCCAATCCGGGCGAGCCTCACCCGGAGATTCAACAGCAGCATGGCTTAATTGCACCCGACGCTCCGTGTTGGTATAAGTCCCTATTTTCTCTGCAAAAGAAGCCGCCGGCAGAACCACATCAGCATACCGGGCAGTTTCGGTAAGAAAAATATCCTGAACTACCAAAAATTCAAGATTCTCCAGGGCTTCTACTACATGAGAAGAATTGGCATCGCTCACTACAGGATTTTCTCCCATGATATACATGCCCTTAATATCGCCATTATCCGCCCCATCAAACATTTCCGTAACTGTAAGGCCGGGATTAATATCAACTTTTATTCCCCACCCCTCAACAAATTTATTTCGAGCCTCCTCGGTAGCTACTTTTTGGTACCCGGTAAAAACATTGGGCAATGCTCCCATATCACAGGCTCCCTGCACATTGTTTTGCCCCCGCAGGGGATTAACCCCGGTGGAAGGTTTGCCTAAATTGCCGGTAACCATGGCCAAATTGGCAATAGACAAAACATTATTTGTACCGAAAGAATGCTGCGTGATACCCATGGTATAAAGGATAGCAGCATTCTCTGCCTGCCCATAAAGCCTGGCCGCCTTCCGGATATTTTCAGCAGCAACACCGGTAATTTCTGCCACATATTCAGGGGTATATTTTGCCACAGTTTCTTTCAACTTATCATAGCCTTCAGTGCGCTTCTCAATGAAAGATTGATCCACCAAATTCTCTTCAATGATGACATTAATTATCCCATTCAGTAAGGCAACATCAGTGCCCGGTTTTTGCTGAAGGTGAATATGGGCGGAATGAGTAGCTAAATTTATCCGGCGGGGATCCGCCACAATCAGTTTGGTCCCCTGACGAACCGCCCTACGCACCCGGTAGCCAATTACCGGATGAGTCTCAGTAGTATTGGAACCAATAATTAACAGAGCATCAGCTCCGGTTATTTCTCCAATGCTGTTTGTCATTGCGCCGCTCCCGAATACTGTAGCCAGACCGGCTACTGTTGGCGCGTGTCAAAGCCGGGCACAGTGATCTACGTTATTGGTTCCCAGGCTCCGGATTAATTTTTGAAAGAGGTAATTATCTTCATTGGAACAACGGGCCGAGCTAAGAGCTCCCAAAGCATTAGGTCCGTTTTTATCCGTAATCCCTTTAAAACGCTCGGCTACTAAATCTAAAGCTTCATCCCATGAAGCTTCGACAAATTCACCTTTTTTCTTAATCAAAGGCTTTTGCAGCCTTTCGGGGTGATTAACAAAATCATAGCCAAATCTACCTTTCACGCAAAGCTCACCATGGTTAACAGGACTTTCTTTGTCTCCTCTCACCCCTACTATTTGCTTACCCCGCACTCCCAGGAAAATGTTACAACCCACTCCACAATAAGGGCAAACACTTGCTACTTCTCGCTCGGGGGTTTTCTGTTTTACCGGAGCCAAAGCTCCCGTAGGGCACCTTTCCATACATTCACCACAAGATTCACAAGAAGACTCGGTAAGGGGCTTATTTCCAGCTACACTAACTGCTGTGTTATAACCGCGAAAAGCAAAATCCAATGCCGCTACTCCATTAACTTCTTCACAAGCTCGGATACAAATTCCGCAAAGAATACATCTGGAATGGTCCCGATGGAAAAAAGGATTACTATCATCCACGGGAGTCTCTACCTGAAAACGCCTTATTCTTTCCATCCTTTGAAGGTCGATACCTACAAATGAAGATACTTCTTGCAACTTACAGTTATTATTGCGGACNCATGTTTGGCANTCCTGATTATGGTTNGCCAAAATTAACTCTACATTGAACAGGCGAACTTCCTGCACCTCTCTGGTATTTGTCTGCACCTCCATTCCTTCTTCAACCGGAAGCCGGCAGGCAGTCACCAAATTTCCGTTAGCTTCCACCATGCAGACTCTACAGGCACCAAAAGTAGAAAGGTCAGGATGATAGCATAGAACGGGTATATATATACCCGCTTTTTGGGCAGCTTCATATATTGTCATTCCCTCTTCAGCTTCTATTTTCACCCCATTAATAGTTAAATTAATCATTCGTTCCCCTCCTTTCCACTCAAAGCCGGTATATTTTCCTCACCGGTAATTATTTCTACTGCATCAAACTTTTCGGGGCAATTTTCATAACAAATCCCACATTTAGTGCATTTTGATTGGTCTATCTCATGGGGAACTTTTTTCTCGCCAATAATAGCCTCAGCCGGGCATTGCTTTCTACAACGACCACATGCACTGCATTTTTCTTGATCTATCCGGTATAAAATAAGTTCCTTACACGCCAGGGCAACACAGTGCTTTTCCCTGATATGCTGCTCATATTCTTCCCGAAAATATTTTATAGTGCTCAAAACCGGGTTGGGAGCTGTTTTTCCCAATCCACAGATTGAACCTTTTATGATATAGTCACCCAATTCCAGAAGTAGTTCTATATCATCTTCACGCCCCCTGCCTTCACAAATATCGTTTAGTATTTGCAACATCTGGTGTGTCCCCAATCGGCAGGGGACGCACTGGCCGCAAGATTCTGCATAAGTAAAATCCAAAAAATATCTGGCCACATCAACCATACAAGTAGAATCGTCTAAAACCACCATTCCGCCGGAACCCATCATGGAACCGGCCTCTATGAGAGTATCAAAGTCAACGGGCAAATCCAACTTACTTGCAGGCAGGCAACCGCCTGAAGGCCCACCGGTCTGAACCGCTTTGAAATTTCTTCCTTCGGGGACCCCACCGCCAATTTCATGGATAATATCACCCAGTTTTGTCCCCATAGGGACTTCAATAAGCCCGCTCCGATTAGTTTTTCCGGTAAGGGCAAATACTGCGGTTCCTTTACATTTCTCCGTACCAACGCTGGTGAACCATTCAACTCCTTTATTAATAATCTGTGGAACTACCGATAAGGTTTTAACATTATTCAGCAAAGTTGGCTTATCCCATAGCCCTGCAGTTGTAGTGCGGGGACGTGGCAATGGCTTGGGCATTCCTCTCTTGCCCTCTATAGACATAACTAAAGCAGTAGATTCTCCACAAACGAATGCTCCGGCTCCTTCTTTAACATTTATAGTAAAATTGAAACCGGAATTAAGAATGTTATCACCAATAAGACCGTACTCCTCAGCCTGGGCTATTGCTTTCCGCAACCGCCGCACTGCCAGAGGGTACTCCGCTCTGACATAAACATACGCTTCATCGCTACCTATCGCCTTTCCGGCGATCATTAACCCTTCCAGTACAGAATGAGGATCCCCTTCCAAAATACTGCGGTCCATAAATGCACCCGGGTCACCCTCATCGGCGTTACAAACCACATATTTTTTATCGGCAGCTACATTATAAGCAGTTTCCCACTTCCTGCCGGCAGGAAATCCGGCTCCGCCCAATCCACGCAGCCCTGAGTCTTTAATATTAGAAATTATTTCGCCGGACTCCATATTGAGAGCTTTCCGCAAGCCCAGGTATCCACCCCGGATAATATATTCATCAATATTTTCCGGATCTATAACGCCACAATTACGCAGAATAATTCTCTTTTGGTGTTTATAGAAAGGGATATCTTCATGAGAAGTCACGGCTTCTTCCGTAACGGGATCTTTATATAAAAGCCTTTCCACTGTATTACCGTTCACCATATGCTCTTCGACTAATTCCGGCATATCTTCCGCAGTAACTCCACAATAAAAAATATCTTCCGGGTACACTATAAAAATGGGACCTTTTTCACAAAAACCGTGGCATCCCGAAAGAATTATCCGAACTTTATTTTGCAACCCATGCTTTTTAAGCTCTTCTTCTAAAGCATCTCTGACATCCGTAGCACCGGAAGCAATACAACCGGTACCGGCACAGATCAAAATTTGTTTGTCGTACACTTGGCCCCCTCCTTTACTTAAATTCTTAATGTTGTTGGAAACCTTCACTGTGGCTATACTTTTCAATAATTGCTTTGCGCTTCTCAGCACAGGACTGACTTTCATGGCATAATGGGCCTGAAAGCCTGCATTCTACAAATTGGGCACAAGGATTATCTTTAGTATGCTCACATTTTTCACAGCAATGATCAATAAACCTTTCCATCAACTACCTTCTCCTTTCATGCCTCTGCAGGTTCATAATAACTATCAATTATTTCTTTTATTTTATCCGGAGTCAACTTTCCGTAAGTCCGATCATTTATCATCATCACCGGCGCAAGTCCACAAGCCCCAATGCAAGCCACTTCCTCGTAAGTAAATTTATAATCAGAAGTAGTTTCTCCCACACTTATGCCTAATAAGTCCCGCATTTTTTCAGCAGCTTTAGAAACTCCTTTAACATGACAGGCAGTTCCGCGGCACATCCTTATTATGTATTTGCCACGGGGACTAAAGTGAAACTGGGCATAAAAAGTAGCCACCCCATAAATTTTACTTTCAGGCGCTCCTAAATATTCAGCAATAATAGCAAACGACTCTTCCGGCAAGTACCCAAATTCGTTCTGGACCGCTTGAAGAACAGGTATTAATTCTTTTCGCTCACCCTGGTAAGGCTCTAGAATTTTTCGATATTCTTCTCTGGACAAACCTTACTCCCTCCATTCTGATTTATTTTATTACAAATCATCCTTCTACTAGGTTTTTTCTATACATAAACACATCTAAGTATAAAAATTGATTGATTATATTTATAATAATCTATATTATGCGGCTGATTGATAAAGAATTTGTTTAAGCACCATATAGTATAAAAACCCAAATTCCGGCATTCCCTACAAAGTGACCTCAGCCACCGTAAAGGGATGTGCGGAATTTGGGTTTTACATTTTTAAAGTGCCCGATTATTTATTTCTGCCAATTGAAAAGCCATCGACCCTTTACCCTTACCTGTAGCGTATGGAAAATTAAGTTCCACATCTTCAAGCAATTTTAAACCCTTTTCATCTTCTGCTGCCAATCCATTATCTATTTCCTGCAAAATGTCCTGCCAGGAATCTTTAGCCACAGGATTATTTACACAGCCCAACTGCTCATAATTCATTCCTTCCAAAGCCGAAGACAATGAAGCCATTTCCCGGAATACATCTTCCATTAAGAAAGAAGACCAATCCATTCCCAGGTAATCTGCCAGATTAGCTAAAATTTCACTACCTGGCATGGCATCTTCTGGAGGCTCTAAAGCAGGATAACTAAGCTGTACCCGTCCTTCCACATTAATATACGTTCCTAATTTTTCTGCAAATGCAGCAGCAGGAAGCACCACATCAGCGTGCTGAGCAGTTTCAGTTAGGAACAAATCCTGGACAACTAAAAATTCTATATTTTGCAATGCTTCCACGACATAATCTTGTTCACTGCTCTCTACAACCGGGTTTTCTCCCGCGATAAACATGCCCTGAAGTGTGCCTTTAAATGCTTGCTCTATCATTTCTTGCGCTGTTAACCCGGGTTGGGCATTCAACTCGGTTGCCCATGCCTTGGAAAAACTCTCTCTGGCCTTATTATCCTCTATACTTTGCAGAGAAGGAAGGAAATTCGGCAGCGCTCCCATAAGGCAGGCACCTTGAGAGTTATTAAAGTCCGGCAGGAAATTTACTCCAGCGGGAGGACCACTATTTTTACCGGCGACAGCGGCCAACCTTAACATAGCTCTTACGCCCTTCAAACCCGAGCCCTTTTTAAAGTTTGCAGAGTCAAAAAGTATTAAAGGACGTTCAGCATTGGCATAGCTGCGGGCTGCTTCCTGGATATCTGAAACAGATACACCCGTTACTTTTTCTACTTGTTCGGCTGTATTCTTGCTTACAGCTTTTTTAATATCCTCAAAAACTGCGCTGTCTTTTGCACCTTCACCCTGAGCTATATTTTCGGCAATGATTACATTGATCAAACCATTCAGTAGAAATTCATCCGCACCAATTTCCGGGGAAATGTAAAGGTGTGCAGGATCAGCATCATCCTGTTCCTCCGGATTGATGGCAATTACTTTGGTCCCATTACGGGCCGCCTCTCGCAACCGGTAATTAAGTACCGGATGTGAACTTGCAAGATGGGAATTAACCACCATAATCAAGTCTGCATTGTTCAGATCATCTATGTCACTGCCCATCACACCGCTTTTGAATAAAGCCTCCGTTGTATGCGGTGAAGAACTATAATGGTAGTGAGAAATATGATCTACATTATTGGTTCCCCAGGAGCGCAATAATTTTTGGAAAAGATAAATTTCTTCATTGGAAAGCCGGCTGGAAACTAAACCACCCAGAGAATCATCCCCAAAATTAATTTTTAGCTCCTGTAATTTCTCCGCAATAATTTCCAGCGCTTCTTCCCACTCTACTTCTACAAAAACTCCATCTTGTTTAACCAAAGGCATGGTTAATCTGTGTTCATTATGGATGAAATCCCAACCGAAACTTCCCCTGGCACAAATTCTGCCCTGGTTTACCGGTGCCTCTTCATCTGCAGTAGCATCAATAACCATCTCTTCTTCACTATCCGACTCTATATTCACATGAAGTTCCAGTGAACATCCGGTAGAACAATAAGGGCAAATAGTTTTGACTTTTTCTATTTCCCAGGGACGTCCCCGGCCTAAACGGGACTTAGGAACCAAGGCCCCTACAGGGCAGGCTTCAATGCACATACCGCAAAAATCACAGGTAGAATTTTCAATCGGATCTCCAAAAGGAGTCCCTACATTCGATTTAAAACCCCGCTGGGTAAAATCAATTGCCCCGGCGCCGTTTACGTTTTGACACTTACCCACGCAGCGTCCGCAAAGGAGACACTTGTTCATGTCCCTCACAAAGAAGGGGTTGGTATCATCAAGGGAAAGTTCTTTGGTAGCCCCCACGAAATCACTGGAAGAAATGCCATAGCGGTAACAATAATCCTGTAACTTGCATTCCCCGGTTTTTTCGCAGGTAACACAATCTAAATAATGGTTGGCTAAGATTAGCCTCAAAATAATCTCCCTGGCTTTGCGAGTTCGCTCAGTTTCTGTGTGCACCACCATATCAGGCGCTACAGGTGCACTACACGACGCCACTAAAGCCCGCGCTTTTTCCACTTCTACCACGCACATCCGGCAAGCAGCATTACGTGTCAAGTCCGGATCATAACAGAAAGTAGGTATATCAATACCCAGCTTTTCCGCTGCTTGCAAAATTGTGGTGCCAGGTTCCACCTCCACTTGCTGACCGTCTATGGTTAGATTAATTGCTGACATCGGCTTCCCTCCCTACACGTGTAATCCGAATTGAATTTTGACGACACTTATCCACACAACTGCCACATTTGGTGCACAACTCCACATCTAAAGCATGACATTCTTTCTTTTCACCGGTAATAGCTTCTACCGGGCAGGCTTTCGCGCAGCGCCCACAACCGTTACAAGATTCTTCATCAATGTAATAATTAAAGAGGTCTTTACAAATTCCCGAGCGGCAAAAGCCTTCATTGATATGCTCTTCATATTCATGGCGAAAATAACGTATAGTGCTTAATACAGGGTTAGGGCAAGTCTGCCCCAATCCGCAAAGTGCACTGTCTTTAATACTATTAGCCAGTTCATCAAGCCGATCCAAATCTTCCGGTTTGCCATTCCCTTCGCAAATACGATCAAGTATTTCCAGCATGCGTTTGGTGCCTTCCCGACAAGGGATGCATTTTCCACAAGATTCTTTTTGAGTAAAGCTAAGGAAATAATTGGCCAGGTCAACCATACAGGTTCCTTCGTCCATAACTACCAATCCACCGGAACCCATAATAGCACCGGCTTGAGTCAGTGAATCATAATCAATAGGCAAATCAAGGAGATCGCTGGGTATACATCCACCCGAGGGCCCCCCACATTGAACAGCCTTAAATTCCTTGTTGTTCTTGATGCCGCCGCCTACATCATAAACAATCTCTTGGATGGTAGTACCCATGGGAACTTCGCATAAGCCGGTATTGCGAACCTTACCCGCCAAAGCAAAAACTTTCGTTCCTTTACTGCCTTCCGTTCCCACTTTTTGAAATTCTTCTACTCCATTTTCCCTGAGTATAAGAGGAACATTCCCAAATGTCTCCACATTATTTATGCAGGTGGGGCTACCCCACAAACCATAATTTGCCGGGAAGGGCGGCCGAGGACGGGGCATTCCCCTTTCTCCTTCGATAGATGCCAACAGAGCTGTTTCCTCACCACATACAAAGGCGCCTGCTCCTTCCTTAATATTTAATTTAAAATTAAACCCATAGCCCAATATATTATCACCAAGGATCCCATATTCTTCCGCTTGCTGAATAGCAATTTTTAAGCGTTCAATTGCCAGGGGGTATTCTGCCCGACAATAGATATAGCCTTCATCACTGCCAATGGCCAAGCCGGCAATCAACATCCCCTCCACCACTGCATGGGGATCTCCTTCTAAAATACTGCGATCCATAAAAGCTCCCGGGTCACCTTCGTCAGCATTACACACTATATATTTTTTTTCACCGGGGGCTTTATAGGTAAACTCCCATTTTTTGCCACTAGGAAATCCGGCACCGCCACGCCCACGTAGGCCCGATTGCAGAACCTCATCAATGATTTCCGGTTGTTCCATAGTCAACGCGCGTGATAAAGCGCGATAACCACCGCGCATTATATACTCGTCTATGCTTTCCGGGTTAATTATCCCGCTGTTGCGCAAAACATTGAAAAGCTGCTTGGAGTAAAAAGGAATGGTGTCGTAAAAACGCGCTGGTGCTTCTACATCAGGCCCGGTGTACAAGCGCTTTTCGTATATTTCCCCACCTATAAGATGCTGTTCCACTATTTTGGGAATATCATCCGGTTGCAACCGGCAATAAAAAACTTCATCCGGATAAACTACCAAAATCGGCCCAACTTCACAAAACCCGGGACAACCGGACATAACTACGCGATATTTTTCCTCTATTCCCCGGTTAGAAAGTTCTTCCCTTAAGGCTTCTACAATTTTGCCGGCTCCGGAAGAAAGACATCCTGTAGCTCCGCAGAGCATTAAATGCTTCTCATACAAAGTTCTCTTACCTCCCTTGTTCTCTTCTTAAAAGAGACTATTTATATTTTTCTAATAGCTACTTGATTAAATACTTTATATTTATGGCCGCTTTTCTTACAAATTAACAAATAGTAAACTTATCATTAAGAGCCACTTCATTTACAATTGCCTTTCTCTTTTCAACACAAGAAGAGTCTTCATGGCATATAGGCCCTTCCATACAACATTTTACAAAATCTTTGCAGGAATTCTCTTTAGTATGGGTACACTTATCACAGCAGGGATCTATGAATTTTTCCACAACTCCACCTCCTCAAGATAAAGAATGTTAAATGCAGAAATTATTCGTAGCTATCAAGGATTTCTTTAATCCGATCGGGGGATAGCCTCCCGTGCGGGTCATCATTAATCATCATCACCGGTGCTAAAGCACAGGCGCCAATACAAGCTACTTCCTCCAGAGTGAACTTAAGATCAGGAGTAGTTTCCCCATCTTCTACCTGAAGTATCTCCTGGATTCTTTCCGCAATTTTGGGACTGCCCTGAATATGGCAGGCCGTTCCCTTACAAACCCTGATGATATACTTACCGCGCGGCGATAGCTTAAACTGAGCATAAAAGGTAATTACCCCGTAAACTTTGCTCGATGGAATCCGCATGCGCTTGGCCATTCTTTCTACAGCCGGCCGCGGCAGGTAACCATACTCATCCTGCAGCTTTTGCAAAGCCGGAATAATCATCCCCTTTTTACCCAAAAACTGCTCAATTATCGCATCCGCTCTTTGATAATCAAATTCTTGTTCCTGTTCAATTACGGCAGCCAAAAGTACATAACCTCCCTTGCATATATTTTCTGAATTTTCCTTCTATGACACCGTTGAAGCTTTTACTTAAGATATTCTACCTGTATTATTTATAATCCTTCAATGATAAATAAATTAATAATTTAAAAAAATTTACTTTGAGGGAAGAGAAATGGGGGCACTGCCATGGCCTAAAGGATTATTCTGGGCTAATATAATTTTTTTATAAACATACTCCCTGGCAATTTTAGTAGCATCCAACTCTGTCATGCCTTGCGCCAGACAAGCAGCAATAACCGAAGAAAGAGTGCAGCCTGTGCCGTGAGTATGAGAAGTCCATATTTTTTCTGCCTTAAATTGATAAAAATCGTTTCCATCATAATAAAGATCGGTAACCGTTGTTTCTTCAAAGTCTCCACCTTTTATAAGGACCCCTGCAGGCCCTAAATCATATATTATTTGACCCGCTTTCTTTAAACTTTCAAGGCCACTTAAAGCCATTCCACTCAAAATACTTGCCTCCTGGCGGTTTGGCGTGACAATTCGGGCACAAGGCATCAGGTAATCTTTTATTACTTCAATGGCATCTGCCGCAAGCAGGGGATCACCACTGGTAGCAACCATAACGGGATCAAGAACCACATTTTCCAGTTTGTAGTAATTTATTTTTGAAGCCACTATTTTTACTACTTCCGCATTGCCCAGCATGCCTATTTTAACTGCGTCTACTCCAATATCCTTTATTACAGCATCAAGCTGCTTGCCTACAAATTCCGCCGGAAGCTGGTAAACATCCAAAACCCTCTGTGTGTTTTGAGCAGTCACAGCAGTAATAACACTCATACCATATACACCCATGTTTTCGAATGCTTTCAAATCAGCCTGAATCCCGGCTCCCCCTCCCGAATCGGAACCGGCAATAGTTAAAACTCTTTTAAACATCCGTAGGTTACCTCCCTTTAATGGAAACCACCTTTTGCTTTATTACTATTTATCATTCCCTTGATCATCTTCAGAGCAAAAGTGGTCATAACCTTTCCCCCCCAGGGGGACAATCCTTCCCTCCAAAGACAAGTTAATTCCTTTCTCCGGCGGTAATATTTCTCCCACCACGTGCAAATCCAAATCCATTGCCGCAAGAGCTTCCTGGGCAGCAACCTCCAATTCCGGGGAGAAAGTAAAAATTAACTCGTAATCTTCCCCTCCATACAAAGCCCAGGATAAATATTCTTCTCTCAAAAAATCGGCAGTTTTACGAGTATGTAGATCAATTGGTATACTTTCAGCATAAACCAAGGCTCCTGCTTTACTTTGGGCACAAATGTGGTTAATTTCACTGGCCACGCCGTCACTGATATCAATCATGGCCGACGGAATACCTGCCTGCACTAATTTGAGAGCTTCCCTTACCCGGGGATAAGGGCATAAATGTGCTTTTAAAAGATCATTACGCATAAAAGGAGAAATAATTTTTTCGCTTTCTTCATTCTGCAATAATGCCAGGCCGGCAGCCGAAGCACCCACCCGGCCGGTAATTGCAATATAATCACCCGGTTTGGCCCCGCTTCTGGATACAGGTTTTTCTTTCATTTCACCCAACACGGTCACATCAATCACCAGTTGTGGTGATTTAACGGTATCACCACCGATAATATTAACCTCAAACTGATTGGCAATTTCTTCTATACCATGGTATACTTTTTCTGCATATCTCAGTTCCGTTTTTGCAGGCCACCCTATAGAAATAACTGCATGCGTGGGCGTTCCTCCCATAGCTGCTATATCGCTTAAATTCACCGCTATCGATTTATAGCCCAACTGTTCCGGTTCTATCTTATCAAGCACAAAATGTCGATCTTGCACCAACATATCCACGGCAATCAACAGATATTTGTTGGCGGATATCCGAATTGCAGCTGCATCATCGCCAATTCCCAAATGCACCGTAGAATCATAACTATGTTTGAGTTTAGCCGTCAAGTGTTCAATCAATTTTACTTCGCCCATTTCGGATATTTGCATCAAACATCCCCCTGTTTAACTTTATTTACCTGATCTAACAATTCCCTCACTGCTTTAGCAGGATCTACCGCAGCCATCACTTCTGAAACAACCGCCACTCCATCAGCTCCCGCTTTTATTACTTCAGAAACGTTATTTCTGTTGATTCCTCCTATGGCTACCAGCGGAATATCCACTGCCGCTGCAATTTGACGCAAACCATCCACGCCAACCACTTCAACTTCAGCCTTAGTGGGAGTGCCATATATGGCGCTTACTCCTAAATAATCGGCTCCGTCAGCCACAGCAGACTTAGCTTCTTCCACCGTAGCCACAGAGATGCCAATTATGGCGTCATAGCCAAGAATGCGGCGGGCATCAAGTATGGGCATGTCATCCTGCCCCAGGTGAACGCCATCTGCACCGGATGCCAGCGCTATATCTACCCGATCATTTACCAAAAAAAATCTATTTTTATATTTTTCTACAAGTTTCTTTATTTCTCGGGCTTTATGTAAATATTCCCGGGTGGAAATATCTTTTTCCCGAAGCTGGACAAAACCTGCGCCACCAAGCAAACTTTTTTCTACAATATCAATTAAATCTCTGTCGGCCACAAGGTTGCTATCAGTAACAACATATACTTCAAGATTTATGATCATTCACCTCCTCAATGCTGGCATACTTCCTAATTTTCGCACCGTCCAGGGCATATATTTCATCGAATAAAGCATTTTTAAAAGAAGCGGGACCCTGTCCTTCTCTTTCAAAAACAGCCAATTCTGCGGCGACACCCATAGATACTAAAGCAGCCAATGCTGCCAAAAGCTTGTCTTCCATTACGGCAGCAAAAGATGCCGTGATGGAATCCAACATGCACCCCGTTCCCACTAAAGATGAAAGCATTTTATCTCCATTAGCCACTTTAAAAACACGCTCTTTATCTGCCACCCAATCTGTTTCACCGGTTATAGCCACTACACTCTGGTAAACATGGGCTAATTTTCGAGCAACTTCCACTGCCTCCATACTGGAATTTATCGAATCTACTCCTCGGACAGTAGCTTCTACACCGGCAAGAACAGATACTTCACCGGCATTTCCCTTGATTATGTCTACTCCACCTTCCCTTAAAATTCGATTGGCTGCTTCTGTCCGCATAGGCGTTGCCCCTGCACCCACCGGATCTAGCAAAACAGGGATATTTTGTTTTTGAGCTGCTTTAGAAGCATATATCATTTCACTTACATACTCTTCCGTAAGGGTACCAATATTAAGGACCAGGGCATCAGCCACAGAAACCATGTCTTCTGTTTCTTGAGGAGCCAGGGTCATAACCGGCGCCCCTCCAATATGTAAAGTGATATTTGCACAATCACTCATTACTACATGATTTGTAAGATGGTGGATGAGCGGCTTTTTATCGCGCAAATTGTTTAATCCCTCTTCAATTTTATCAATTACTTTAGATATCTCGAGCATAAAAATTTACCTCCTAACGTTTTAGATAATCTTTTATGATTTTCATGGCACAATAATCTCCACACATACTACATGCTTCACCTGAAGAAAGCTCTTCCCTCTTTTTGAATAAAGCTACTCCTTCCGAATCCAGAGCAAAATTTTGCATCTTTTCCCAATTTAATTCTTTTCTGGCCCGGGACATCTGTTCGTCACGATCTAATGCTCCGGGGAGCCCTTTGCCGATATCTCCGGCATGAGCTGCAATTCTGCTGGCAGTTACTCCCCACCACACATCTTGGATGTCGGGCAGAGAAAGGTGTTCCGCCGGAGTCACATAACATAAAAAATCAGCTCCGGCAGAAGCGGCAACAGCACCCCCTATAGCTGCAGCAATATGATCATAACCGGCAGCCACATCAGTAACTAAAGGCCCCAAAACATAAAAGGGAGCATTGTCACAAATACGCTTTTGCATCATTATATTCGCCTCTACTTGATGAATAGGGACATGGCCGGGCCCTTCAACCATAACCTGTACACCGGCATCCCGCGCCCTTTTCACCAATTCCCCCAGGACAACTAATTCCTGAATTTGAGGCCTGTCAGTGGCATCAACAACACTGCCGGGACGAAAACCGTCACCCAAACTTAAGGTTACATCATATTTTAAAGCAATTTCCAACAATCTGTCGTAGTCTGCATAGAGGGGATTTTCTTGTTCATGATGAAGAATCCAGGCCAGATGAAAAGATCCCCCCCTGCTGGCTATATCAACAATTCTATTGCTCTTTTTCAAGCGTTCCGCTGCTTCCAAATTTACGCCGCAGTGAACGGTAACAAAGTCTACCCCTTCTCCGGCATGCTGCTCTACAGCCTTGAATATATCTTCCGCAGTCATTTCCACCAGAGCGTCATGTTCATGCCAGGCTTTTAAAGCTGCCTGGTAAACCGGAACTGTCCCCAAAGGAAGTTCAATGTTTTTTAATAGCTCTTTCCTGATATAATCCATGTCTTGCCCGGTACTTAGATCCATCAGTGTATCAGCCCCAGCCGCAACTGCAGTGGAAGCTTTTTCTATTTCTAGCCGGGAATCGCTTTTCTTCTGAGAAGTACCTATATTGGCATTAACTTTTGTGGACAAACCCTGCCCAATTCCTACAGGTTTTAGGTTGTTTCTTTCTTTATTTGCCGGTATCACAACATTACCCATGCTCAGGCCTTCAGCGATATATTCTTCCGAAAGACCTTCTGTTTGGGCTACTTTTTGCATTTCCGGCGTAATTACCCCTTCCAAAGCCTGCTTCATCTGTGTCAATACCCTTTCCCCCTTGCACAAATAATAAAAACCGCAATTCCAGATGAACTGCGGTTGTGTACAAATAGCTTGAACATCACCTTCCCTCCGCTGGAATTACCCAAAGGGCAAAATAGCGCCACACAGGTTCCAAGGGTCAACAGGTAATACCTGCTTTCTCAGCCTCTAGCAGAAGCTCCCCCAGTGATAATAATTAATTACTTATTCTATTATTTAACACTTGAAAAAAGTATAACCTATATGTACTCTTTTTACAACCTATAATTAGCAAAATTTTTTCCACGCACCATATAAAAACATACAGTTTAAAAATATGCGGAGTAATTTCAAAGCTATTTACTTCTGCACTTTCAACTTATTTATGGCCTCTTCCAGTCCTTCCACGGTGAGAGGATACATGGGGAAGACCTTCCGGACAAGGGAAATAGTGTAGTTACCGGTAGTAGTGTCCCAGAAAGTTGAAGGGATGGGATTCAGCCAGACCACGTGGCTAAAATGCCCGGCGATACGCTGCAACCAGGTAATTCCCGCTTCATCATTATGATAGTAATAATCTATGGAACCGCCTGGCCTTACCAATTCGGGAGGCGCCATGGCTGCGTCCCCCACAATAAGCACTTTATAGTCGGGATCCAGGTTTCGGAAGAAATCTTCTGTTCTGATAGCGCTGTCCATGCGGCAGGTGGGTTCTGTGTAAATGTGCTGGTAGATACAGTTGTGGAAGTAGAAGAAGCGCAGATCTTTAAAATGACTGGAACGGTTCATGGCAGTAAACAGCTGGCTACAAAGCCTCATATATGGTTCCATGGAGCCTCCCGAATCCATAAGCAGGGCTACCTTTACCATGTTTTTGCGCCCCCGGGTCCAGACCATGTGCAGTACGCCGCCTTTTTGACCGGTTTCCTGGATAGTTTCGTCAATATCCAGCTCATCACGGGGGCCTTCTATTTTTGTACTCAGCTGCCGGAGTTTACGCAAAGCCACCTCAAACTGTCTCACCCCTATGGTAGAATCGGAGCGAAATCCTTTGAACTGGCGCTCTGCTGCCACCTTTACCGCCGATTTGTTTACCGAATCGCCCTCGATGCGAATTCCCCCGGGATGCCTTCCGGAATGTCCAAAGGGAGAGGTACCGCCGGTACCAATCCATTTGTCACCACCGTGGTGCTGTTCTGTTTGCTCCTGCAGTCGCTCTTCCAACCTACGGCGCAGTTCATCCAGGTCCCATTCATTAAACTGCTCCCGTTCTTCGGGGGTAAGGTATTGTGGCGGCAGGGCATTTTCCAGCCACTCCAACACTCTTTCGGTAAGTTCTGGCGGGGTTTCCACGCCACGAAAATAATTATAGAAAGCCAGGTCATAACGGTCATAATAGGTTTCACTTTTCACCAGTACTGCCCTGGCCAGGTAATAAAAACCTGTAAGGCTGGAATGAGCCATGCCCCGGCTAAGGGCTTCCATGAGCATCATCCACTCCGTTATGGTTACCGGCACTCCATATGCTCTCAGCTTATAAAAAAAGTTAATAAACATTGCTTCTGGTAACTTACCCCCTTACCAGCTGCGTATTACCCGCGGACCAAGATTGTCTTCTGCGCCCCGGCTGTGCAATTTCTGGAGGAGGTTATGAAAATCCTCGTCTTTCTTAATGAGGACGCCCAGAAAGGGAAGCTCTTCCTGGATTTTTCCCGGATCTATGCCTCCCAAAGCAAGTGCCTGAACCCAGTCTATAAGTTCACTGGTGCTGGGTTTTTTCTGTATGCCATTAATAGCGCGAATTTTATAGAATACATCTATGGTTTCTTTCAAAAGCTTCTTGTCCAGGTCCGGATGGTGAACGCGAACTATCTTTTCCATCAGCGAAGGATCGGGAAAAGCAATGTAGTGAAAGATACACCGACGCAGGAAAGCATCGGGCAGCTCTTTTTCCGCATTGCTGGTAATAACTACAATAGGACGTTGCTTGGCATGGATCTTTTCTCCCGTTTCCGGGATATCAAAGCTCATTATATCCAGTTCCCAGAGCAGATCGTTGGGAAATTCGATATCGGCCTTATCAATCTCGTCAATAAGCAGCACGACCTGCTCCTCGGAGATAAGTGCTTCCCCAAGTTTCCCCAATTTGATGTATTGGCTGATATCAGAAACGTCGTGGTCGCCAAATTGGCTGTCATAAAGTCGTTGTACTGTATCGTATATGTAAAGACCGTCTTTGGCTTTGGTAGAAGATTTAATGTTCCAGATGAGAAATTTTTTCTCCAGGTTGTCGGCAATGCTGCTTGCAAGCATGGTTTTACCCGTGCCCGGCTCTCCCTTAATTAAAAGGGGTCTTCCCAACGAAACTGCTACGTTTACGCTGTTTTGCAACTCCTGCGACGCAATATAATCCCCCGTTCCGGAATAAATTTCATTTTCAGTCTGCAATGGTTATCCCTCCTGTTTGAATGTATTGGCAATTTTATATTCCTTCATTCATCATGGCTTAAAAGGATTATTTTCCTTTAAAGCATAATTTTACTGCTCAATTTGTTATTTTACAGGATCAAGCGCAAAAATAAAACAACAAAATAAAAGGCAAGGGGACGGTTCTTTTGCCTTGCGTGCCTTAACAAGGCAAGGGGACGGTTCTTTTGCCTTGCGTGCCTTAAAAGTTTCGCTGTAGTGATATTACTTTAAAAACAGCCCACATCAGGCAAGAGAACCGTCCCCTTGCCTGATCCCCTTGCCTGCTTGGCTGTTACTTTAAAAACAGCCCACAGAAAAAAACTTCCGTTTAAAGATTGATCTTCTTTTACTTATTTTTATGTATGAAGCTTTTTCAGGCGTGGTATAATTAATGTAAGTGAAAATATTAATTAGAATTTCTTTTTTTATTTTTTTCATCCCCAAAAAGTTTTTTTAGCAATAAAGCTAATGGGAAGGAGAGAACACATGAGCGAGTTCAAAGAAGAAATAATTGAATTTACCAGCGGCGATTTTAAGTTAGAAGGCATATTGGAAAAGCCATTGGATGAACCTGCCGGAACGGGAGTAGTTATTTGCCATCCTCATCCCCTATACGGAGGAGATATGAACAATAACGTAGTAGTGGCCGTCAGCAAGGCTCTTGTAGAAAAAGGCATATACGCCTTAAGGTTTAATTTCCGCGGCGTAGGCAAAAGCACTGGCAAACAAGGAGACGGAACAGGCGAAAAAGAAGACGCTTTGGCCGCGGTTTCATTTTTGAGCAAATACGAAGATATTGACGGTAACCGCCTGGGTCTGGTGGGTTACTCCTTTGGAGGAGCCATTGCCCTTGATGCGGGAATGGAAGAACAAAAAGTAAAAGCAATGGCCGCCATATCACCGGCAGGCCTTCCCCAATTTTCGGGAAGTTCCAAACCCCGCCTGGTTGTCAGCGGAGGTCAGGACATGCTGGTCCCTGCCTCCACTATTGCCGAGTATGAAGAAAAAATAGTCGGAAATGGAGAAGGTTCCGTAGAGTTAATAAATGAAGCCGACCATTTCTGGTGGGGATATGAAAATAAAGCAGCCGGTTTAATCGTTTCCTTTTTGGAAAAACATCTCTAAGTTATTTTCTTAAAGCTATAGTAGGTGCAAAGGAATATGGCAAAGATAACTTAACAATCTTTAGGCACATTAAACTGACTTAAATTACCTGGGGGTATTTGTATTGCCCACAACAACGATAAGAATGCCTCCACATATTTGGGCGGTATTGATGATGGGTATTGCCGCCCAGGTTGGACAGGTGCTTTTACTGCGGGAGATGCTCATGGTTTTCCACGGCAACGAGCTCTCCATCGGTCTTATCCTTGCCGCCTGGCTAATCTGGGTAGGAGTAGGCAGTCGGCTGGGGGCATGGATTGTAGTTAAAATTCAAAAACCTCTCGTGCTTTTACTGAAAAGTGCAGCCGCTCTAATGGTATTTTTGCCGGCTACCATCTTGTTAATTCGTTTTCTTCGTGCCTTTTATGACTTGCCTCCCGGAGCCCATCTCTCTCTAAATGACATAGCTCTCTCCAGTTTTTTGCTAATGGCTCCGGTATGCCTGCTGTTAGGGGCTCAATTTGTTTTTCTTTCCCGGGTATGGCGTGAAAGTGATGGAGAAGCAGGCACTTCCGGCATAGACAAAACTTACGTGGGTGAAGCAGGAGGAAATATGCTCGGGGGATTACTTTTTACTTTTATCCTGGTGCATTACCTGAACCCTTTTCAATCTGCTTTTTTGGTGGGATTTCTGATGCTGGGGGCAGCTATTTTCGCTTTTCACCACAAATCATTAATAGGAACCAACACCACTGCCCCTAAAACCAATAATGTTGGCAACATCCGGCATAAAGGGAACTTTGGGAAAATCCATCCGGTTTTTTGGAGCTTCCTTGTTTTAGCCGTCATAATTTTTCCTTTCCTGGAGAATTTAGATGACTGGGCTTACCGGCTTCAGTGGCAGCATTTTACTCCGGAACATGAGCTTTCTGAAATGCACCATTCAGAACATGGAGCCATTTCTGTGGTTCAACGGTACGATCAATACTCCTTTTTTCAAAGCGGACACCTGGTTTTTACTACCGCAGGCCCCGAAACAATTGCTCCCGGACTGGAAGAACAGGAAGCGGTTGAATTGGCCCACATGGCTATGGCACAGCACCAGAAACCACAAAAAATCCTTTTAATTGGCGGCGGTCTCCGGGGAGTTCTTGGAGAAATAACCCGCTATCCCGCAGTGGAAAAAATTGATTACATAGAACTTGACGAAACCCTCACCAGTGCAGCTCTGCCCCACGTATCCACCGCCACCCGGGAAGCACTGAAAGACCCCAGGGTAAACTTGATTCATACCGATGGGCGCATGTTTGTTAAGACCGCTGCGAAAAAATACGATCTTATTATGGTAGATATTCCCGATCCGGCCACAGCCGTCCTTAACCGCTACTATACGCAGGAATTCTTTGCTGAAGCCCGTGATTTGCTCAACCCGGATGGTGTTCTGGTAAGCGGGGCTACTTCTACCCCTGATTTACGCGGCACGGCAGTTGCCAACCGCAACGCCACCATCTACCACACCCTTAATGATGTTTTTAAAAGAGTGCTTCCCGCCGGCGAGCGTTTCATGACCTTTATCGCCAGTAATAAACCGGAACAAATTACCCTGGAAGTAAGCACTTTGCAGGAGCGCTTCCGGGAAAGTGATGTGGAAGGGGAAGAATTTTCTCCCTATCACTTCCAGGCTCTGCTGGAAGAAGGACAGTTACGTCGAGTAAACTGGGTTGTCCGCAGCCACGGACGTACCGCCGACGCTCATTTAAAAGGTCCCGCATTGGATCCAATTTTTCTGGATCCCATACCCGAACAGGAAAAAACCGAGCAGCAATTACCCTCTGTGGAAGAAAACTTTTTTATCAACACCGATTTCCAACCTATCGGCTATTATTACACTCTGATGCTTTGGGATGAACTTACCCGCCCCGACCAAACTCATATGCTGCAAAAACTTCTTCATGTCCGGTGGTGGTGGATTTTACCTCTGTGTATTTTTCCGCTGCTTATAGTTGCCTGGTTGCGGATGCAAAATTTTAAACGCGAAAAGGGGACACCCCCAAAAAAAGCGCCGCAAGGCAAGAAAACTGCTGAAAATACGGGTAATTCTGCCATAAAAAAACCACAACAGCAATCTGATACCAAATTTGCGGTACTTTTTACTGTGTTTACCACCGGTTTTTCCACCATGGCAATGCAGATCGCTCTATTGTTTTCTTTCCAAAGCATTTACGGATTTATTTACGAAATGGTGGGCCTGATCATGGCCCTGTTCATGTGCGGCCTTTCCCTGGGGGCTTTCTTTACCCATCGCTACATCACTCCTAAATCTAATTTAAACTTGTTGGCAACAATGCAGCTGATAATAGCCATGCTGGCTCTGCTCATAGCCGCTTTATTAAACTGGGCAGCGGGTGTTCCCTCTCCCGCAGTTATTTTTGCCTTCTTTTCCAGTCTTACTTTCACTGCCGGGTTAATCAACGGCATAGACTTTCCTTTGTCAGCTGCTTGCTACATGTCGCTGCGAGGACAGGCGGAAAAAACAGCAGGCACGGTTTACGGCCTGGAACTGGTGGGGGCATGCATTGGTGCTGCCCTGGCCAGTGTCGTGGTGGCCCCCATACTTGGTATTTTGGCTTGCTTTGTGCTAGCTGCTATTGTCAACTCCACTGCTTTTGTAGTACTCTTGATCTGTAAAAAAGAAGGGGGTCTCAAATATGCCTGACAGAGGAAAACTGTCACCTATTTCTACCGAACTTTTCAAGAAGAACTCATCGGAAAATACTGCCTCCGGCGGCATATTAAGTCGTCGTCAGCTATTTAGAAGAGGAGGAGCCTGGTTTTGCTTGCTTTGCCTGGCAGGTATTTACGGATGCGTCCCGGAAGATGACGTTACGGAAAACGAAAAGCCTGCCCCTTCGGCACCCGGAGCGCAAACTGCTCAAAAAGGCCTCATCAAGACCCAAAGATCCCCCTGGTATACAGAGCTATCCGGTGAAAAGGTTAGATGTGATCTGTGTCCTCACCAATGCGAGCTTGCAAATGGCGAAAGGGCCCCCTGCCGGGTAAGAGAAAATCGCGACGGAGCCTTATACAGCCTTGTTTATGGTAACCCGGCACTGGTGCAGGAAGACCCGGTAGAACGAAAACCATTTTTTCATGTACTGCCGGGCACGAGAGCTCTCTCTGTTTCCACTGCCGGGTGTAACCTTTATTGTAAATTCTGCGAAGTCTGGGACATGGCCCTGGTTAAACCGGAAGAATTACATGCCTATGAGATGCCCCCGGAAAAAGTGCTCCAGCATGCTAAAACGGGTGGGGTGGAAGCAATAAGCTATGCTTTTGGAGAACCGGTAATCTACTATGAGTACGTTACCTCGGTAGCCAAACAGGCTAAAGACGCCGGCTTGCTTAATTTAATGCATACAGCAGCTTATATAAATCCTGATCCTTTAAAGGAAATTCTCCCCCTAATGGATGCTGTAAATGTAGACCTGAAAGGTTTTGAGGAAGATTTTTACCGTGAATACGTGGGCGGCGAACTGAAAACCATTCTCTCAAATCTCAAAATAATCCGGGAAATGGGAGTTCACCTGGAAATTACCAACATAGTAATTCCCTCCCTCAACGATGATCCGGAAAAAATCGGCCGGATGTGTGAGTGGATCCGGGACGAACTGGGAACAGAGGTGCCCCTTCACTTTGTGCGTTTTTACCCCCTTTACCGACTTTCTGCCCTGCCAAGGACACCCGTTTCCACCATGGATGAAGTCCGAAATACCGCTCTGGAGTCGGGACTCAAGTACGTTTATGTCTCGCGGGTAACGGGCCATGATGGCGAAAACACTTTTTGCCCCGAATGCGAAGAGAAAATAATTGAGCGCAAGGGATTTGTTATCGAGAACTTGCAGATGGACGAAGGGAAATGCGGATTTTGCGGCGCTGAAGTACCCGGACATTGGATTCCGGCTAGCTAATCGCTCTTAATAACGTTACCGAAATAGCTTGATTTCTCTGGAAATCGTTTTTAATTAATCCATACGATAACGGTGGATTTCCAGCTGAGAAAGGGAACGTTCGTCAAGGTTGGTCAGCCCGGCTTCCTTGGCCCATTCCATGGCTTCCACAAACTCTCCAGAAGTGATAGCCCGTGATATTTCATCGTATTCAAAAGCTTTGAATTCTACGCGGTACTGGGACATAATATTTACATAGGTGTCCCTGGAAAGATTTTCCGCAACCCAGAAAGCAAACTCACGGGGGCTTGTCACCCGGTTAGGCATAACCAGGTGGCGGACCATGACCCCTTGTAAAGCTATGCCATCCATATCGGTAACCAGATCACCCACCTGCCGATGCATTTCTTTTAAAGACTGTTGGGCCATTTCCGGATAATCATGTGCCTCTGCCAGATTGTAACGCTCTGCTTTATCACCGTCCATAAATTTCATATCCGGCAAGTATATATCCACAATACCATCCAATAATTCAATCATTTCTGCCCGTTCATAACCGCTGGTATTGTAACAAATAGGCAAATTTAGCCCCTCTTTAAAGGCCATGCGGATGGCATTAATTATCTGGGGCATCACATGGGTGGGAGTAACCAGATTAATATTGTGAGAACCTCGATGCTGGAGATCTAGCATCATTTCAGCCAGATCTTCATCATTAATCATCCGGCCGCGGCCTTCGTGAGCAATAGGGTAATTCTGACAAAAGACACAGCGCAGGTTGCAGTTGGAAAAAAAAATAGTGCCGGAACCGTTTTCCCCCACCAGCGGAAGCTCTTCTCCAAAATGAGGGTGATGGCTGTAAACTACTACTTTTTCCGGAGAACGGCAAAACCCTGTTTCTCCGGCCAGGCGATTAACCCGGCACCGGCGGGGACACAGTTGGCAATCTTCCAAATACTTGTAGGCTTGTTCTATCCGTAAAGCAAATTCACCAGATTCTTCCAGTTGGGCATAAGAAGGCTGCCATTTGCTTTTCTCTTTTTCTTCTACCGTATCCTCCGGAGGCGCACAGGCTTTCAATAGCCATCCCCCACCTAATAGAGATATGAGTCCCAGCCCCCCGGCCAGGAAAACTTTTCTTGTTAGCTCATTATCGTCCACCGGAACTTCACCTCCTGCCGACTATAAAAGCCTGACTCCAAAATGCATGAGAGTGGATTAAGCAAATCTTCTTTATCCACTAAAAGAATAATATAGTTGCTTTAATTATAAGGAAAGTTATGTGCGTCTCAACGGTAAACGCAAAATACATTTTCCAAATATTAATAGAAAAGTTTTTGCATTTTGTTTAAAAGTATACCACAGCGTAAAATCATGAACAACATTCCATCTTTTTTCCTTCAAAACCTAATAATTATTTGAAAAAATCACCCACAAAGATTTTACTCATAGTAAGAACAAACTATTGACAAAATGACCTCGCTGCTTTAAAATAAAATGTAGTAATAGTGACTACATTGAGGTGTGATAGTAATGAAAAAAAATTACATTGGCATCCGAGAAGCCAGAATTAATTTTAGCAAATTAATTAAGGATGTTCGCAGCGGGATGGAAATAACCATCACCGACAGAGGAACTCCGGTTGCTAAAATTATCCCGGCCGAGGGGCAGACACTATCACTGGGGGAAAGGATCAAAAATTACGAAAACTGCGGGTTGATTGAATCGTGCCCGGAATTAAATACAGTAGACAACTCCCCGGTTGAGCTGCCCCGGAAAGACATGGAAGAAATCATGCGCTATATCCGGGAGGAAAGAAATGATGAATGAACGGCTGGCTGTAATATACTGGGATTCAACAGCCCTGTTTTCATATCTTTTTAAAGACAGATACAGCGATATAGCGCAGGAAAAAGCCCGTCAAAGAGGTGTCCATCTGGTGACAACACTTGCCATTGCGGAAGTTTGCACCGTAATCAGCCGGGTTCAGAGGGAACAAATGGTTTCAGATTTACTGGCTCATTCCCTCTTTGACATACTCGAATACGGGCCCTGGAGCAAGCTTAACATCGTTCCCGACACCATGTCGTTGCGGGAGTTAGCCGGCAAATGGACCCTTAGGGGGACGGAGTTGTGGCACCTGGCCACTGCCAAAACCCTACAAAAAGAATTTCCCGAACTGATGATTTTAACTTTTGACCGGGAACTGGCACGCGCTTCGAAGGGAGAGGAATTAAAGCTGTGTGTCACTGTGCAATAGCTCAAATTATAAAGCGATCTTCAGTTCGCACCAAAAAGACTGGAAAGGAAAAAGGAGGTATTTTTTTAGCTTTAATCAATTGTGCCGGTTATTATTAAGAGTTTCTTTATAGACCGGGAAACGTTAGTCAAAAACACTAACATGTTAAATTTTAAGGTATTGTTTTAGATTAAGTTTGGGGATGGCCTAATTTTGAGTTGATTTTAGGAAAAGCCGTCCCCCAAAATGCTGCATCCATGAACAAAAAAAAGAAAAGGAGGTATAAAATTATGGGTAAAGCGATAGGTATAGACCTGGGAACAACGTTTTCCGCAGTAGCAACTATCGAAGGCGGAAAATCGGAGATTATTACTAATGCTGAAGGAGCAAGAACTACTCCATCAGTTGTGGCATTTAAAAAGGATACTGGAGAGAGGTTAATCGGGCAAGTAGCCCGGAGACAGGCTGCCCTTAACTCGGAAAGAACTCTCTTTTCAGTAAAACGTTTTATCGGACGTAAATACGATGAAGTTGAGGCTGAAAGAAAGAATGTTCCTTACCAGGTAGTTCCTGGACCAAACAATGCTGTCCGTTTTCAAATCGATGACAAGCAGTACGCACCGGAAGAAATATCGGCCATGGTATTAAGAAAGCTGGTGGAAGATGCTTCCGCCCACCTGGGCGAAAAGATCACCGATGTCGTGATTACGGTACCGGCATATTTCAACGACTCACAACGCCAGGCTACCAAGGACGCCGGCAAGATTGCCGGCTTAAATGTACAGCGGATCATCAACGAACCGACTGCTGCATCAATGGCTTACGGTCTGGATAAAAAATCGAACGAGACCATCCTGGTATTTGATCTGGGAGGAGGCACATTTGACGTATCTATCCTGGAGGTCGGGGAAGGCGTATTCGAAGTAAAGTCTACCCACGGCGATTCCCACCTGGGTGGTGACAACTTCGACAAAGTAATTGTCGATTACCTGGCTGATGAATTCAAGAAAGACCAGGGCATTGACCTGCGCGAAGACAGGCAAGCCCTGCAGCGATTAATTGAAGCTGCTGAAAAGGCCAAGATCGAACTGTCATCTACCAAGGAGACTCAAATCAGCGTGCCTTTCATCACCGCTGACAATAGCGGGCCGAAACACCTTGACACCAAACTAACCAGGGCTAAGTTCGAAGAACTGACCAATCACCTTGTTGAAAGATGCCGGGAACCCATCAAAAATGCTTTAAATGACGCCAAATTAACTGAAAAAGACATCAACGAAGTTATACTGGTTGGCGGCTCTACTCGTATCCCGGCAGTGCAAAGGTTGGTCAGGGATATGGTCGATAAAGAGCCGAACCAGAGCGTTAACCCTGACGAAGTTGTCGCTCTGGGCGCAGCTATCCAGGCCGGAGTGCTGGGTGGAGAAATGGAGGATGTGGTATTACTCGATGTCACACCGCTGTCCCTGGGCGTTGAAACCCTGGGCGGTGTAATGACAAAAATAATTGAACGCAACACAACCATACCCACCAGACACAGCGAAATTTTCTCCACCGCCGAAGACAACCAGCCTGCCGTTGACATCCATGTTCTACAGGGTGAGAGGGAAATGGCCAGGGACAATCGCTCTCTTGGTCAGTTTAAGCTGGAAGGCATTCCGCCCGCTCCGCGCGGCGTACCGCAGATCGAGGTCACCTTTGACATCGACGCCAACGGCATTCTTAACGTCAGCGCTAAAGACAAAGGATCAGGGAAGGAACAATCAATCACTATCAGTGGTTCTACAAACCTTGATCAGGGCGAAATCGAAAAAATGGTCAACGAAGCTGAAAAATACAGTGAAGAAGACAAGCGACGGCGCCAAGAAGTTGAAGAAAGAAACGAAGCAGAAAGCCTGGCCTACCAGGTTGAACGTCAGTTGAATGAATTTGGCGAGACATTGGAAGCTGCAGAAAAAGGCAGAATCGAGCAACTGGTAAATGATCTTAAAGAAGCACTTAAAAACAACGAACCAATCGACAAGCTCCGCAACCTGAAAAATGAACTTCAGCAAGCCGCCCACACTCTGTCGGAAAAAGCTTACCAAAAAACAGCTGCCGACGGAAGGGAACAAGGCGGTTTCGAGCAAACCCAGCAAAGCAGCGGAGATGAAGACGTGGTTGACGCCGATTATGAAGAACAATAAACCGTTAACCTCTAACAATAAACAGTCCCGGATTAGGCAAGAGGTTTCTCCTTTTTCGGCAAGGAGAAACTCTTGCCCACCGGGGTTATCTCTGGAGGTATGAACATGAAAAAAGAGTGGTTTAATAATGAAAAACACAATCACAACCGTGATTCTCATTACAACGAACAGAAACAACAAACTCATGAAGAAGAGGAGTTTGAAAACATAGATACCGGGGAAGAAGAGCTAGAAGCTATGCGTAGAGAATTGGAAGAAGAAAAACAGCGCCACTTGCGCACCCGAGCTGATTTTGAAAATTTCCGCAGGCGAATGGAGCGAGAAATAGAAACAAAGCAGATTCATGCCAGGAAAGAAATACTGTTAGACCTGATCACTTTTCTAGAATATTTTAGAGAGGCCAAAAAACAGGTTAAAGATCCTGCTGCAGTAGAAGGAATAGAAATAATAGGCCGGCAGTTCGAGGAACTCCTTCATAAACATGGGGTCAGACAGGTGGAATGCTTAGGGCAACCTTTTGATCCCGAAGAACAGGAAGGCATAGGCTACATAGAAACAGAAGGTTACGAAGAAGGTTGCGTATGCGAGGAAATTAGCCCCGGATACATATTTGGCGACATTCTGCTAAAGCCGGCCCGGGTAATGGTAGCCCGTAAGCCGGGAGGAAATAAAAACGAAGGAGAAAATTGAGGACAATAAAGATATTAAAAAAACGTCCGGGTACACCCTGTGGGATAAAGATCACTTGCTCATCGATTTATACCCTAAGGAAGTTGTACTCTCCGGGCAATAATCTACTACAGGTGGAGGAATACGTATGAGCGTAAAATTTCAAGATTATTACGAAATCCTGGGCGTGGATCGTAAAGCCTCGGAAAAAGAAATAAAAAATGCATACCGGAAGTTGGCCCGTAAATGGCACCCTGACCTGCATCCGGCTGGGGAAAAAGAAAAGGCCGAAGAAGAATTTAAAAAAATTAACGAAGCTTACGAGGTATTAAGCGATCCCGAGAAAAGAAAACAATATGATCAACTGGGCAGCAACTGGAAGCACGGACAAGACTTTTCCGGATTCCAGCAAGGCCATACCAATATGGGAGGTGTGCATTTCTACACTTCCGGCGACTTTAGCGGTAGTAACTTTGAAGACATTTTTGGTGGCGGATTCAGCGATTTTTTCAGGACGTTTTTTGGTGAAGGCGCAGCAGCCGGTACTGCCGGGAGGCCAGGTAGGTCAGGATTTGCCCACGAAGGTGCCAACCACCGCGGCACGGTTAGAGGCGAAGATGTTGAAAGTGAAATTGAGCTTTCCCTTGAAGAAGCTTATCGGGGTGGCACCAAATCAATTCGGGTCAGCGGCAGTGCTGTGTGCCCTGGTTGCAGTGGCAGTGGGATTGCAAACCAAAGTTTTTGCGCCCGGTGTGGCGGAACCGGATCCATTCCTGAAGAAAAAAACCTGGAGGTGCAAATACCACCCGGAGTAAAAGAAGGGAGTCGCATCCGTTTGAAAGGTCAGGGTGGGGCCGGCCTCGGTAAGGGCCAGAAGGGAGATCTTTATCTAAAAGTCCGCCTGCGCCCCCATCCCGCATTCAAGTTAAAAGGTGAAGATGTGGAAACTGATGTGGTAGTTCGCCCCGAACAGGCTCTTTTCGGAGACAAAATCCCGGTCCAAACCTTAGACGGCAAAGTCACTTTAAATGTGCCGCCAAACAGCCACAACGGGAGCAAGTTAAGGCTTCGCGGCAAAGGATTTCCCAAAAAAGACAAAAGCCGCGGGGATCAGTACGTCCGGCTGGTCATTGACACTCCTTCAGATATGAGCGAAGAGGAGAAAAACCTTTATAAACAGCTCTATGAGCTAAGGAAAGGCGGGAAGTGATTAAAATGAAACTAATTCGAATTCACTGTCATACTGATGTGGGAGAAAAAATAACGGAATTTAGCTTGGAATATCATCCCGATATGCTGGAATTATATGAAAATATGGGAATAATTAATATTGAAGAAGACACTATACACTATGAAGACCTGCGCCGGCTAAAGAAAATGCTCCGCCTGAAAAGGAACATCGGGGTTAATACCATCGGCGCAGCTGTTATTGTAGAGTTACTGGACAAAATAGAAAATATGCAGGATGAAATCGAACGCCTCCGAAAGAAAGTAGATAAGTAATTAGAAAAATTTGAGATAAGTGAACTACTCCCGCTTTCGCTTCGCTCAGAAGCGGGGGCTTCCTACCAATAAGGCTGATGTCACAAGTTTACCCAAGTTTTAAAATTAATCCCCACCTCGAAACTACCATTTACCCGGCTAATTTCAATAAGTTTTGGCCGGGTTATAGTCCCTGTTTACTTCCTAATTACAAGCAGAACATTATATATTTTCTCCATCCTAAGTCTTTGCTCCGGTCTGATTTGTTGGCCCATGTAGAACACAATTGAGAACTAGCGTAAATTGAAAAAGCCATTATTAACTACCTACCCTGCCGATTAGCCTTATACTCCAACATACCTCGAAATATGCTCCACGAAGATTCCTTACTCCTACATTTTTTGGAGAAGCAAAAAAGGTTATAATATTTGCCAGGGAGTGAAAAAAATGATTCCATTAAGAGACAATGTAATAACACAGCGTTTTCCCATTATGAATGTATCACTGATATTTTTAAACATCCTGGTCTTTCTCTACCAATTAATGCTTCCAGGTGAAGCAGCATACCATTTTGTTACTCAATATGGGGTTATTCCGGTAGAATTAACGGGTGGCTTTACTTCTTTTTTTTCCGGTAATTTAGAATATACTATTCTTATTCCGGGAGCTATTCTTTCCCTATTTACAGCCACTTTTTTACACGGAGGATGGCTTCATCTTATTGGCAACATGATCTATTTATGGGTCTTTGGCGATAGCATCGAAGATCGCCTGGGTTCACTGCGTTATTTGGGAATCTACCTGTCCATGGGTGCAATGGGAAGCATCTTTCACGTTTTATTTAATCCTCTGTCGTCCACTCCTTTAATCGGAGCAAGTGGAGCTATTGCCGGAGTCCTGGGATGTTACCTATTATTATATCCTCGGGCCTCAATTTTAACACTTGTCCCCATAGGATTTTTTATTACTTTTATTCACATACCCGCCATTCTTTTTTTGGGAATTTGGTTTCTCCTCCAACTCTTTAACGCCTTGGGGACTCAAGCTGTGGGGGCAGGGGCACAATCAGTAGCATGGTGGGCCCATGTGGGAGGTTTTCTGGTAGGATTAATTATGGTAATTTTCCTGCGTGCCCAGCAGAAAATCAGGTAAACAGAGTTCTTATTATTAATTATTAGTTTTTACTAAAACCGATTTTTTCCAAAAATAAGGGGTCAGCCCAACAAAAACGGATTGTATAGTATAATAAAGATAATTATCCTTATACTTTTAGTAAGGACCCGTAGCCGTGCAAACCCACAACTTTTAAAGGGGGTTTTTAAATGAAGATCATAGTTGCACCCGATTCTTTCAAGGGGAGCCTCTCGGCAGTGGAAGTTGCAGATTCCATAGAAGCCGGGATCAAAAAAGCTAATCCCCGGATAGAGGTCACCAAAATACCCCTGGCCGATGGAGGAGAAGGGACGGTGGAAGCCCTGGTTATCGCCACTGGCGGTAAAATACTTCAAGTCCGAGCTACAGGTCCCTTGGGGAAAAGGGTAGATTCTTTTTTCGGCATTTTGGGAGACGGGAAAACCGCGGTCATTGAAATGGCTGCGGCGTCCGGTTTAGAACTTGTCCCGCCCCACTTAAGAAACCCACTTCATACCACCACCTACGGAGTTGGAGAGTTAATGCTGGCAGCGCTGGAGAACAAATGCAACAAAGTTATAGTCGGCTTGGGTGGAAGTGCTACCAATGACGGGGGCATGGGCATGGCAAAGGCTATGGGGGTAAGGTTTTATGATAAAAACGGTCAGGAAGTAGGCGTGGGTGGAAAACACCTCGGTGAAGTGACGACAATAAAATTAGATAATATTGATTCGCGTCTTAAAGAAGTAGAAATTATAGCTGCCAGTGACGTAAATAATCCCTTGCTGGGTAAACATGGAGCCTCCTATATTTATGCCCCCCAAAAAGGAGCCGATGAAGATACGGTTCTATTTTTGGAAAGGGGCATGGAAAACTTTGCAGCCATAATTAAAGAAAGCCTCGGAATAGACATAAGCAATTTGCCCGGCAGCGGTGCGGCAGGTGGCCTCGGGGCGGGTTTGATGGCCTTTTGCAGTGCTAAAATGAAGCCGGGCATGGAAGTAGTCAGGGAAATTTGTCGGTTAGATGAAATTTTGAAAAATGCAGATCTTCTCATCACCGGGGAGGGAAAAACAGATGAGCAAACTTCATTCGGGAAAGCACCGCTGGGCATAGCCAAAGTGGCAAAAGAAAAAAATGTTGCCGTAGTTTGTTTATCCGGCGGGTTAGAATCCGGATTTGAAATAATATACAACCACGGCATAGACGCCGCTTTTAGCAGCATTAACATGCCCATGACCCTGGAAAATGCTATGGCTCAGTCTTCTAAAATGCTTGTCCAAACTGCTGAAGCTATAACCCGTTTGGCCATGAAATTGAGCAAAAGCGGCAATAACTAATTAACAAAAGATTTTTTACAATAATAAAACTGCCAGAAAATGCTTACCACTTACTCCACCAGCAAAGCGGGACGAAAAGCTAACTTATCCGCCGACACAAAAATAAAACGAATTCCATTTAGGAGCCCTTCATAAGCATTTTTTTTAGCCTCGGCATGAAGATGACCGTAAATGCAGATTTTAACCCCATAATCAAACATAAGGCGGGTAAAATCAGAAGGCTCTTGATGCAGATTAAAGGGAGGAAAATGCATGGCCGTGATAATTTGACGGTGACCTTCATTATAAGCACTTTTCAGAGAAAGTTCCAGCCTGTGGACTTCACGCTGGTATAATTTATAATCATTTGTCTCGTCAAATCGAGGTTCACCCGGACAAATCCATCCCCTACTTCCACAAACAGCCCAACCCTCCCAACTAAAGTGATCATTTTGCAAAGCATACACGCTCTGAGGAAGTGCCTGGCGCACCTTTGATATTGAATTCCACCAGTAATCATGATTACCTCGCAGCAGAAGTTTTTTCCCGGGCAAGCCGCCAATCCACTGCAGGTCATAACTTGCTTCTTGCAAATACATAGCCCAGGATATATCTCCGGGTATAATAACCATATCTTCTTCTTTTACATACTTTTCCCATTCCGCCCGGATTTTTTCCACATGATTTTCCCATTCTGCACCAAATACGTCCATGGGCTTGTTAACTTTAAAAGAAAGATGCAAATCTCCCATTCCCCAAATGGCCATTTATATCTCTCCCTGCTATAAAAAAAATTAATTTTAATTAACATATTAAAGTATTTTTGTTTTTATTGTTTGCACCTTCAGATAAAAATGATATACTTATAACTGAAATATTTTTCTGACAAAATGAATGCCTTTTTAAACAGAAAAAAGCAAGAGGTCTAACAATATACCTTAAAAAAATTTAAAAAGGAGTTTTCCCATTGCCAAAAGAGAAACCCAGGAAAAAACGTTACCTAAGAAGCCGGATTACCCAACGCCTTATCCTTGATACAGCTGAACAAGTATTTCTAGAGAAACCCAGGAAAAAACGTTACCTAAGAAGCCGGATTACCCAACGCCTTATCCTTGATACAGCTGAACAAGTATTTCTAGAAAAAGGTTATCATAAAACCACTATCACTGAAATAAGCAAACGGGCAAATGTTGGATATGGCACGGTTTACAGCCATTTCCGAGGCAAAGATGACCTTTTAAACACCATTATTGACCGCACTTCGGAAAAATATTTTAATATTTTGGATGACACCGAACCTGTCAGTAATTTCCATGAACTACACGCCATATTTGAAGATAAAATCAAATCTACTTTCCAATTAGCCAATAAACAAAAAGAAATTTTAAAAGTTTCTCAACAAGCACTAGGACAATCAAAAAATGTTTTTGAACATTGGAATAATAAAATGGCGCTTTTCGCTGAAATAATTGAAAGAGAAATCGCCGGTGCCCGCAAAAAAGGATTTGTTAATAAAAACTTTGACTTGCGCATTATCTCCAAAGCCATGATCCTAACCCTGGAAAGATTTTTATGGGAATTTGTGCATGAAAATGAAACAGACCTTGAGCTTCTTATTCATACTTTATCACTCATTTTTGTGCGGGGTCTTTGCGCCCCTGAATCTATACTCAACTTTCAGCTCCACGAGAGTTAAAATAAACAACCCTTTTTTCAGTTATAAGAGCATCTATACGATGATCCCATTCTTTCACAGGCACTTCATCTACAACCTGTAGTTCAAAGGCTACGGCAAATGAGGGAGTACCCGGACGAAGGTTACCAACAAATCGGTCATAATAACCACCTCCATAACCCAACCTGTTTCCACTTAAATCAAAAGCCACACCGGGAATTAGTAACAGATCAATCTCTTTTGGCTCTACCGGCCTGGTTCTTTCAGGCAGTGGTTCCTTTATCCCGTACGCACCCGGAGCTAAATCTTTTTCCCAATCTATTAAACGTGACGGTATTAATTCCTTTGTATCTTTCAGAGTACGCGGCACCACTACCGTTTTTCCCAAAGACAAGCTCTTCTCAATTAAAGGGCGGGTATCAACTTCATTTCTATAAGCAATAAAAAACATTATTACCCCAGCTTTTTGAAATTCCTCTAATTCAAGAAATTTTGCCGTTATAGCCTTACTTTTTGCGGTAATATCATCGGCAGTAAGTTGATCTCTTTTATATAAAACTTCATGACGCAATTCCTTTTTTAAGTCTGACATGATAGATTAAGTTCTCTCCAATTAGATAATTTTAGCCTCAAATAGTTAACACGAAAGTAATTTAATACGCCCGAGCAAAATACACACAATACGGCGCTTTTTCACCACAAGCCAGGCAGTTGTGCCCTACCTCACCGTTATGTGAATTTATAATACACCTTATGGTGGCCTTGGTGTCATCTTTAATTTTCTCTTCGCAATTTCCGCTGCCACACCAGTAGCCCTGTACAAAACCTTTACTCTCTAACATATAGCCGCAAAACTCATTATAATCTTCCATTTCTGCCGTATGTTCTTCGCGAAACTTTAAAGCCCGCTCCAGCATATCTTGTTGAATCTCCTTCAGCAATGCAGGTACTCGTTTAGTTACTTCTTCCATGGGAATTTCTTCTTTATCTCCCGTATCTCGCCTTACAGCCACCAGGCGGTTATTTTCCATATCCCGTGGTCCTAGTTCCAGGCGTAAAGGCACTCCTTTCATTTCCCACTGGTTGAACTTCCATCCCGCCGTATATTCTAAACGATCATCCACTTTCAGTCGAATATCATGAGGCAACAAGCCTGCAATATCGTTTATTTTCTCCAAGACCTCTTCCCGCTGCTTTTTGGTAATTATGGGAACCATAACCACCTGAGTAGGAGCAACAGCCGGAGGCAAAACTAACCCCCGATCATCTCCATGCACCATAATAAGCGCTCCTATCACCCTGGTAGATACTCCCCAGGAAGTTTGCCAGACATATTTTAGCTCATCGTCCTGATCCAAAAAAGTAATATCAAAAACACGGGCAAAGTGCTGCCCCAGGTTGTGGGAAGTTCCAGATTGAAGGGCTTTACCATCACTCATCAATGCTTCTATGGTGTAAGTCCGTAAAGCTCCGGCAAATTTTTCTTTTTCTGTTTTTTGGCCCGCTATTACCGGAATAGCCATTTCCGTTTCCATGAACTCCCGGTATACTTCGAGCATTTTCAGTGTTTCTTGTTCCGCCTCTTCTTCCGTGCTATGACAGGTATGACCTTCTTGCCAAATAAATTCGGAAGTCCGCAAAAATGGACGGGTTGACTTCTCCCAGCGAACGACATTTGCCCACTGGTTAATCAAAACCGGCAGGTCCCTCCAAGATTGGATCCACCTGGAATACATACTGCAGATAATAGACTCGGAAGTGGGCCTAACGGCTAACGGTTCGGCAAGTTCTTCATCTCCTCCCCGGGTAACTAAAGCCACTTCAGGAGCGAACCCTTCCACATGCTCGGCTTCTTTTTGTAAAAGACCTTGCGGAATAAATAGCGGGAAATAGGCATTTTCATGCCCGGTTTCTTTTATTCTTTTATCAAGCAGCCGCTGTACATTTTCCCATATGGCATAACCATAAGGACGAATTACCATACATCCCTTAATGGGAGCATAGTCCATTAATTCGGCTTTTAATATTACATCCACATACCATTGGGAGTAATCCTGGGCACGCGGGGTTATTTCCTTGACAAATTCTTTATCTTTGTTTTTTTTATCCATCATACAATTTCCCCCTATAAAGTGATTAATTTTGAAGCTATTTATGCCTCCCGCTTCTCAATAATAGAAACGGCATGCCTTTCGGAGCGCAGGTGCTCCTGCAGGCGGGCATTTACATCTTCCACGCTAATTTCCTGTAAAATTTCCGGATAAGCAAAAAAGTCTGCCCCTTTAAAACGGTAAGCTAAATAATTATTAGCTATAAACTCCAGATAATTAAATCTGCGCATAAAATCCCCCAGTTTAGCCTTCCGGTGCCTTTCTACTTGTTCTGTAGTTAAGCCTTCCTTTTTAATTCTTTCAATGCTGTCCATAATCCTTACATAGAGCAGCTCCGGATCATGAGTCTCTCCACCGAGCATGGTAAAAGCATAGTTTTCCTCCAACACATAATCAGCATCAAATTGTTCATTGATAAGGCCTTCTTCATACAGTTCGTTGTATAGAGGTTCGCTCGGAGAAAATATAATTTCCAGAAGAAGATCGCTTAATATTTCCCGGCGCAATTTTTCCCGGCCTTCCAAACATTCGGGGGATTCATCTTTAAACCCTATGCCCAATAGCGGCTCTGATACCACCATGGATTGAACTACTCTTTGTTTCTCCACGTTATTGGGCTCTTCATAATGGTACCGTTTTATCTCTACCGGTTTTTCATAATTACGCGAGCTTATATTTTTTCCCACTTGTTCCCTCACCTTTTCAGGCTCAACAGCACCGCCCACTATAAAAAGAGCCATATTGGCCGGATGATAAAAAGTATTGTAACAGTGGTATAATATTTCCGGAGTAATTTGTTGAATGCTTTCTAATGTACCGGCAATATCTTTCTGCACCGGATGATTATGGTATAGAGCACCTAAAAGGTTGAAAAAAATTCGCCACTGGGGATTATCTTCAAACATACTTATTTCCTGCCCAATTATCCCCTGTTCTTTTTGCACAGTTTCTTCCGTAAAGTAAGGGCTTTGGACAAAATTCAACAATAATTCCAGGTTCTCATAAAAATTATTAATACAAGAAAACAGGTAACCTGTCTGGGTAAAAGATGTGAAGGCATTGGGCGAAGCACCTTTTTGCGCGAAACGATAGAATACATCGCCCTCAGCCTCTTCAAATAATTTATGCTCCAAAAAATGGGCCACACCATCTGGTAATTCTATATATTCATTGCTCCCGTTAATACTAAAACAGCAGTCAATGGAGCCAAATCGGGTGGAAAAAACAGCATAATTTTTCTGATAATCAGGTTTAGGGAGAATATAAAGCTTTAAACCGGGAGGAATTTCCACAAAATATATCTTCTCTTTTAAAATTTCACTCTGGAGTATTTCCCAATCCAAGGTCATCTTTTTATCCCCCTTCATTACTATGCAAAAAATAAACGGTGTCAATCTTGATTTGATTAGCCGCCTCCATAACCTCATCTACCGAAATACCTTCAAGACGTTCTATTACCTCTTCAACACTCTGCTTACTGCCTCCAAGTGACGCGTCCAGGTAAAAACCAATCAAGCTGTGAGGGTTGTCTTCCTGGGCCTTGAGCTGATTAACAAGACCTATGCGGGTATTTTCCATTTCTTCACGGGAAATATCACCCAGTTGAATGGCCTTCAACTGCTCTTGCATTATATCCAGAGAATGCTGGTAGTTGACCGGGTTAATTCCCGCCATTGTTATCATAATACCTTTATGTTTTTCCAGCCTCGAAAAAACAAAATAAGCAAGATTGGCTTCCTCGCGTACCTGGCGAAATAATTTGGAATGAGGGAAACCTCCCAAAATACCATTGCAAAATACCAGGGGGTAATAAAGCTCATGATTACAAGTAATATTTGTACGATAGCCCAACACAAGGTATCCCTGATTAACAGGAAGAATTTCTTCCTGCTTATTTAATTCCCCTTTCCTGTCATGAAATATTTCCGTGGGTGGAATTTCTTTAAGGGGCGGTACCCGAGAAAAACTAAAAGCTTCATTAATTAAGGTTTTTACATCCTCCCACCGCTGTAATCCAACCAGATAAATATCTATGGGATTACTGCGTAACAATTCACAAGAATAAGTGTACAATTCTTGCGAATCTATTTTTTCCAGGTCTTCCAGGTACCCCAGTCTATAAATTCCAAACCTTTCATCCCTGCACATTTCTTGAACACAACGTTCTAGAGCATAAGAGGTTTTATTATTGATCATGCTTTTAATTTCCTGTGCCAGCTGCTTCTTTTCCTGATTAACAAATGAACGGCGGAAGCCTCCTTCTTCTAACAGGGGGTTACTTAACAACTCTCCCATTATATTAATTCCCCGATTTAAAAGTTTATCTTCACTAAGATATTCCGGTCGGACCACTTCCAAAGATATGACCATCAAATGTTTTTCTCCTCTTTTGCTTACACCGGTAGAAAGCACCGAGCCATACAAATTATCCAATTCGCGCTGAAGGCTGATGCTATCGGGATAGCTGTTGGTACCTCTTTCCAACACCGATGGCAACAAGGCTGTTTTAGTAGCGAGATCTTCTCTTAATTCTTGATGAATATACATTTTTAAAGTTACTGTTTTAAATTTATCTGTGGGCAGCCAAATCAAGCGCATGCCTTCTGCTATTTCTTCAATTAGAGGTTGTCCAAGCAAGCATTTTCCCCCCTCATTCTTCTTGGGTTATTTTTTTATGTTTATATAATAATTGCCAGATAATCTTTATCTTGCTAAACAAGTAAATATTCCATAAATAAAATCCGTTTTCCTGCTTTGGCTTTAATTACTCCAGTATAGAACTACAGCGAATCTTTTAAAGCACAAAGCACAAGACAAGGGTCGAGCAAGGCAAGCAAGGCAAGGGGACGGTTCCTTTGCCTTACGGCCTTCGCTTCGCTACGGGACGCTCGAATCGTCCACACGGCTTGTGAGGCAAAGGAACCGTCCCCTTGCCTTAAAGGAACCGTCCCCTTGCCTTACCCTTGTAAGTTGACTTCATTTTTTCCCCATGTTATGATTTTACTGCTGTGAAGATAAACGCGCCCGTGGTGAAATGGATATCACGCAGGCCTCCGGAGCCTGAATTTGGGGTTCGAATCCCTACGGGCGCACCAAAATCAATTTTGCTTCAAATGCAATTAAAAAGAGACAGGTTCGCCTGTCCTTTTTATAAATATTGACTCTAAGTAAATAAGTGTAATTTTGAGGTTTAAGTTAGATTACTTAAAGAATAAAGCCTGTTTCCGTTTTAAACCTCAAAAAGATGAAGGGGAACAGGTGTGAGAATTTCAGGCCCCTCATCTTTTATAATTACTGTGTCTTCGATATCTATAGCTCCCCATTCCGGAACAATTAATTTGGGTTCTATGCAAAGGCACATGCCGGCAGATATTAGTTCTTCATTGCCCTTGGTCAAAGCCGGCGGGTCATCAAGTTCCAATCCAATTCCATGTCCGATATAATACCCCTTCATATCACCCCAGCCCTGGAAATATTCCCAGGCTCCGAGTTCTTCAGCTTTCTTCGCAGCAACGGAAAAAAGACTTCCAGCCGTTACCCCGGGCAATGCTTGAGCCATAACTTCCTCCATAATTGTCTTTATTACCTGAAATCTTTCTTTTTGCAAATCACTCGCCTGCCCCGCAACATAAGTACGGGCCATATCCACATGATACCCTTGATAATTAATTCCAATATCCAGTACCAGCAAATCACCCCGCCGAATTTTTTCAGGGGAAGCACCCCACGGCATGGATGGTCCTGTTCCCACTCCCGTAACCGTCATAGCCAATCCGGATATCTTCCATGACGTACTTGAACCGGCTATTAATCCTTCATGAGTTGAAGTGTTATCCCACCGCCGGTGATAATTTATAAACTCTGCCCCCCCTCGCCGCACATTACGGTAAACTTCAGCTGCCAGTTCTATCTCTGTAATCCCCGGTTTCATATTTTCCATAATAGCACGGTGAGCCTCGGCAAATATGGAAGCGGTTTCTTTCAACTTGACCTGTTCCTTCTCTTCTTTAACTGCCCTTTGCTTTAAAATAGCAGGGGATATATTCACCAGTTCAAATTTAGAAAATGTTTGCTGAATGCGTTTATAGAGGGAAGCCGGCAGAACATCTTCTTCCACACCAAGTTTTCCTCCGGCCGGGCAAATTTCACTTAGCAATTCGGCCACAGGTTTCAAGCTTGGAGTATCATACAACCTTTTCACCCAGGTTTCTTCTTTTACCATAGCCATGGCTCGCCGCACAAATAAAGCCGGTTCTCCTTGCGCCGGGACCAAAAAGTTACAGGGTTGGGCAGTTCCGGCATAATATAACAAATCGCGGTGGTATATTATAAGGGCGGCATCCACACCTTCCCGCTGCATGCTTTCCTGAAGTTTTTTTAAACGCTGCCTGGAAATAGCTTCTTCACCTTCCTTGATTAAATTTACAAAAACTTTCCTTCATTAATTGATTAAGGAATTAATTTATTAAGGGGGTATTCGATAATACCTTCGGCACCAACTTCCTTTAGCCGGCCCACCAGGTTTTTAACTTCTTTTTCATCAACTATGGTTTCCACTGCCACCCATCCTTCCTCAAAAAGATTTGAGACCGTAGGTTTTCGTAAAGCCGGTAAAATTTTCATAAGCTGAGGCAAGTTTGCTTCGTTAATATTCATTTTTAACGCTACCTTTTGTTCCGCCAAAAGAGCTCCCTGCAAAAGGGTTAACATGTGTTCAATTTTTTCCTTTTTCCATGTGTCAGCCCAGCTTTCCCGGTTTACAATAAGCCTGGGAGTGGAAACAAGTATGGTTTCGAGAATTTCAAGATTATTAGCTTTTAAAGAATTACCCGTTTCGGTTAATTCAGAAATAGCATCGGCCAAAACAGGCGGCTTTACTTCGGTAGCTCCCCATGAAAAAATAATGCTGGCACTAATTCCCTTCTCTAACAAGTATTTTCGCGTACTTTCCACTAACTCTGTAGCTATTTTTTTCCCTTCAAGGTCCTTGATGCTTTTAATATCAGAGCCTTTCGGTACTGCCAGCACCAAACGCACCGGCCTTAGACCGGTTTTAGAATAGGTCAATTCGGCAACCTCTATCACATCCGCTCCGCTTTCGGTAATCCAATCTTTGCCGGTGAGCCCTACATCTAATACTTGACCTTGAACATATTCAGGAATTTCTTGGGCCCGAATAAGAATACACTCTATTTCTTCATCATCTATGTAAGGGAAATAAGACCTTTCTCCAACACTTACGTTATATCCCGCTTTTTTAAATATTTCTAAAGTAGAATCTTTCAGGCTACCTGCCGGTAACCCCAGTTTTAATTTATTCATGTAGTAATCACCCTTTCTAAAATCTATTAAACCCGATTATCTTTAATAACACACTACCACAAAACTTTCTCTTTATCCTGCCCGTTTGGCTAATTAAATCCAAATTTAACTTTTCGCCTCATTCCCCCATATCCATATTTGGAGAAAAAATCCTCCTTAGCTGATTAATAGCAACCACCCTCCCCGATAAAAGAAGGGAGGGTGGAATAATTTGTATCACATCGGAGTGTCTACAATTAAGGCTGTGGGTGTTTTGATAAAAGTTCCCTGCTCTTCTCTACATCTTCCTCCGGCAAAGAATAATCGGTGAGCTTTCCGTTCAAGTAAGCTTCATAACCGCTGAGATCCATAACTCCGTGTCCGCTGAGATTAAAAAGAATGGTCTTCTCCCGGCCTTCTTCCTTGGCCTTCAAAGCTTCATCTATGGCGGCTGCCACTGCATGAGTGGTTTCCGGAGCCACAATCATTCCCTGAACCCGTGCCCAGGTTACACCAGCTTCATATGTTTGTAGTTGATTTATGGCCCTGGTTTTTACCAGTTCATCTTCCACCAGTTGGCTCACCAGGGGAGCAGCCCCGTGATAGCGCAAACCACCGGCATGGATAGGAGGGGGCATAAAGTTATGCCCCAGGGAAAACATGGGCAAAAACGGTGTTGTTTGGGCTGTATCGCCAAAATCATAACCAAATGGCCCCCGGGTTAAAGTAGGGCAGGCAGTAGGCTCTACCGCCAACAATTCAACCTCTTTCCCCTCAATTTTATCCCGGAGAAATGGAAAGGCTATTCCCGCAAAATTACTGCCACCACCTACACACCCGATGACCACATCAGGATATTCGTTAATGGAGGCAAATTGTTTTTGAGTTTCCAGCCCTATTATTGTTTGATGCAGCATAACATGGTTTAAGACACTTCCCAGGGAATAGCGAGCAGCTTCTGAATTAACAGCATCTTCTATGGCTTCGCTAATGGCCATGCCCAGGCTTCCCGGGCTATTCGGATCTTCCTGGAGGACTTTCCGCCCAAAATTTGTATCTTCGCTGGGAGAAGGCACACAATTGGCTCCCCACATATTCATCATAATCCGCCGGTAAGGCTTCTGATCATAACTGACGCGAACCATATACACTTTACACTCCAAGCCAAACAGGTTGCATCCCAAGCTAAGAGCGCTTCCCCACTGGCCGGCGCCGGTTTCGGTGGTAAGTCGTTTGATGCCAAAAACTTTATTGTAATAAGCTTGAGCAATGGCAGTGTTAGGCTTATGGCTTCCCGCAGGGCTAACACTTTCGTCTTTGTAATATATTTTGGCGGGAGTGCCCAGGTATTCTTCCATGGCATAAGCCCTTACCAATGGAGTAGGCCTCCAGAGTAAAAGTTTTTCCAACACCTCTTCAGGAATATCAATAAAGCGTTCCGTGGCAACTTCTTGTTCAATTAAATTCATGGGAAAAACAGGCGCCAGATCATCCGGCTGTAAGGGTTTTCCTGTGCCTGGATTAAGAGGCGGCTTCAACGGATTAGGCATATCTGCCTGGATGTTGTACCACTGCCGGGGAATTTCCCTTTCCGATAAATTAACCCTGTTTTCCTGCATACGATAACCTCCTTTTTTTATTATTTCCATCAAACAATAATGACCAATTTATTGCCGAAGGAATATTTTAAGCCATTCACCCGATATATACAAAATAAAAACCCCCGTCTTGGGACGAAGGTTTATCGCGGTACCACCCGAGTTACCCCTTAACAGGAGGGGTCTCTTTACCAGGCATTAAGTTGTTATATAAATAGAAACTTCCTTAAGCCTGCATCTTTATAACGGTAGAAGTACCGGGCAAGCCTATTCTCTCTAAAATCACCTTAAGATTTCAACCCGCCGCTCCAGGACCCATTCAGCAGATAAACAACGCCGGGCTCACAGCTTCGGGAACCCCCTCCACCCGGCTCTCTGAGAAATTCAACCTCTGCTTACTAGCTCCTATCATTACTTTTACTTATATAATTAGTGTATAAAAGTTAGCATATAATAATACGTTTGTCAACTGCCTGGAGCCTATTTTTTTCTTTTCCCAAAAATATTTTAACTACTCAGGCTTATTACGCTGTGTTTCAGGGGACGGTTCCATTGTCTCCCCTCGTCGCTTCGCTTCCTTCGGCCCTTCGCTGCGCTTCGGGGACAATGAATAACCGTCCCCTTCACACAGCTTGCTTCAACTCAACTTATTCTTCACATAAGCTTGCTTCAATCCAATCTTATCCTGGGCTGAGTAGTCACAAAATATTTATCTTCTTTCCCTCCAACAAATTAACATTTATGTTAGGTGAATTGAAACTTGAGTTGTCCGTCTTCAGAAAGAATCAGGCGGGCGTTAAATTTCTTGCCTTTTTTAGAGGTGAACCCCTCAAGGAGTTCGGTTTTGCCATTTTGCAACAATTGTTTTACCTGCCGAAGGGGCAATTTTTTGCCAAGAATAGTAGCACCGATAAAAAAAACACATCCTTCCCCCCTTCTGCTGCATTCATATCCTTTGGAATTTGCTATTACTTTGCCTTCTTTACAGGCAGGGCACGGGGCCAAAATTTCCCCGTTATTTTTGCTTTCCCCACCGGAGGCAGGCATATTTTTTCGCCTTAACAATGGGTTTATTTCTGCCCGAGCAGCTTCATCTACCAGATATCGGGTATACTTTTTTATATTCTCCATAAATTTTTCCGGTTCCAACTGCCCCCGTGATATTTGATAGAGCTCTTGTTCCCATTCTCCCGTCATTTCCGGCGATTTCAATTCTGGGGGCACAACTTGAATCAGGTTTATCCCCTTCTGGGTGGGAACGAGCTTTTTTCCCTGTCGTTCCAGGTACCCTACCTTAATCAAGCGTTCAATTATTCCCGCTCGGGTAGCCGGTGTTCCCAGCCCGCGTTCTTTAAGGTGTTCTTTCAATTCTTCATCTTCCACGAAGCGACCGGCATTCTCCATAGCTCCCAGCAATGCAGATTCCGTATACTGCGCAGGGGGGCGGGTTTGTTTTTGTTTAATTTCAGTATCTTTTACCTGCACCTCATCTCCTCTGCTCAACGGAGGAAGTAGCTGTTCTTTTTCTTCCATATTTAAATCTTCTGCACCCTTGTTTCTTTCTGATTCAAAAGCTTCCCGATATATTTCTTTCCATCCTTCCTGCTGAATAACTTTTCCCCGCGATAAGAATTGTTCATCTTTTACTTCAACCGTAACAGTGGTTAATTGGTACTTATATTCCGGATAAAAAACTGCCAGCAACCGAAAAACAACCAGGTCAAAAATCTTTTGGGCTTCAGGGGGTAGTTTGGCCTTTTTCCCCGTGGGGATGATGGCATGATGATCCGTTACTTTTTTATCATCAACCAAGCGTTTCGTAATGGGAAGTTTGGAAAGTCCCAGCAGGTAATCGACATATTTGCTTAATTTTTCATTATTTACCGCAACCTTCTTAATCAGGTTACTTAAGCCGCCAACCATGTCTGCAGTGAGATAGCGGCTGTCCGTGCGGGGATAGGTAATAACCTTGTATTTCTCATAAAGATCCTGAGCTGTAGCCAGGGTTTTTTGAGCCGAGAACCCAAACTTTTTGTTGGCATCTCTCTGCAGTTCATTAAGGTCATACAGCTGCGGTGGAAGTTCTTTTTTGTTCTCTTTTTTTATATTTGTGATGTAACCTTTTTGGCCCGTTACTCGCGCTGCAATTTCTTTAGCCTTCTCCTGTTCATAAATACGACTTTCCCGGCTTTCCGGGTTATACCACAAGCCCTGGAAATCTCCATAATCAGCTCGAATTTCCCAGTAATCGCGGGGAACAAAGTTATCAATTTCTTCTTGACGTTTTACCAGTATAGCTAATGTAGGCGTTTGCACCCGTCCAACCGACAATAAGCCACCCTGGCGAACCGTATAAGCCCTGGTTGCATTTATACCAACCAACCAATCAGCCTCGGAACGGCATCTGGCCGATTCAAAAAGATGATCAAAATCACTACCCGGCTTTAAATGGCGAAATCCTTCCATCAATGCCGCATCCAACATGCTGGAAACCCAAAGCCTATAAAAAGGTTTTTCACACTCTGATAGCCGGTAAATATAACGAAAAATCAATTCACCTTCTCGCCCTGCATCGGTAGCACAAATTATGGAACTTATTTCGGTGCTGTTCATAAGCATTTTGACCACTTTAAATTGTTTCTTGACTCCTTTAACTTCTTTTAACTTCATTTCTGCAGGAATAATCGGCAGGGTTTTCAAAGACCATTTTTTATAACTCGGATCATAATCTTCAGGTTCACTTAAACTGACTAAATGCCCGATAGCCCATGTAACAATGTATTTCTCCCCGGCAATAAAGCCCTCTTTTTTTTGCTTGCACCCCAGGACCCGAGCCAGGTCCCTTCCCACGGAAGGTTTTTCCGCCACCACCAATATATTTCCCGACAAAACACCCACCCCCAAACTAAAAAAGGTGTCAGGCCTTGACATTTGACACAAATCAATAATTTCTGTATTTATCTTTAAAAAAAGGTGTCAGGCCTTATTCATCAACAAAAAACTTAAATCAATTTTGACCAACGCCACAAATGCTGTATGATTATTCTAAATACTAGCCGACATTATAACGACGAAGACGGAGAGAATTCCATACTACATTGACAGAACTAAAAGACATGGCAGCCACTCCAATCATAGGATGCAAAAGCCCTAGCGCAGCAATGGGAATAGCAATCCCGTTATAAAACCACGACCAAAAATAATTTTGCCGTATCTTGGTAAAAGTCCCTTCTGATAATTTAAGGGCCGTAATTACTGCCTCTAAATTACCCCGAACAAGAGTAACATCGGCAGCTTCAATCGCCACATCCGTCCCCGTGCCAATTGCAATACCTACATTAGACTGCTTTAGGGCAGGAGCATCGTTAATACCGTCTCCCACCATAGAAACCAAACCAAACTTATCTTGTAAGCGACGTATTTCAATAACTTTTCCCTCCGGCAAAACATCTGCAATTACCTGGCGAATACCTGCTTGAGCTCCAATCGCTTCCCCGGTCCGCCGGTTATCACCGGTGAGCATGGCCGTAACCAAACCCCTTTGGTGCAATTCTTTTATTACGGAGGGCACTTCTTCTTTTAAGCTATCGGCTATGGCTATAATTCCAGCAGCCACTTCACCGACAAAAACCAGCATGCAGGTTTCCCCTCCCTGTTCAAGCTCCTGAAGGTCATGCTCTATGTCTTGATCCAGGGGTATTCCGTAATCATCCAGGATACGGCGATTGCCCACCAATATTTTTTTGCCCTCGATTACCCCTTCAACCCCCTTGCCGGTGGCAGAGACAAATCCATCGGCTTTAGCGATTTCAATGCCCGTTTCCCGGCTTTTTTCTAAAACCGCCGCAGCCAGGGGGTGCTCGGAAACACTTTCTACGGCAGATGCATAGAAAAGAACTTCTGCCGTGGAAAATCCATTTGCTGTCTTTATCTGTGTCACTTGAGGCCGCCCAACAGTGAGAGTGCCCGTTTTATCAAATACCACAGCGCTGACATCCTTTAAAGTCTGGATAGACTCTCCATGCCGGAAAAGGACCCCGTTCTCCGCTCCAATCCCACTGCCCACCATGAGAGCAGTAGGTGTCGCCAGACCAAGGGCGCAGGGACATGAAATCACCAGTACCGCCACCGCAGCAATGATGGCCAACACCAGGCTGTTCAAACCGGGGTTAACCCAGGGTAGAAACTGTGCCCCCCATTCTATAATCCCGTGAAAAAAAGAAGGAAAAATCATCCACATAGAAAAAGTTAATACAGCCAATAACAAAACTGCCGGCACAAAATAACCGGTTACCCGATCGGCAAATTCCTGAATAGGCACCCGGGAGCCCTGACATTCTTCCACCAGGCGAATAACCTGGGAAAGAAAGGTATCTTTTCCTACCCTGGTCGCTTCCACCTGCATTGCTCCCAGGCGGTTAACAGTGCCTCCAATTACGGAATCTCCGGTCTTTTTATTTACCGGTATGGATTCCCCGGTAGCCATGGATTCATCCACTGTGCTGGTACCTTCAATTACTATCCCATCAGTAGGTATTTTTTCACCGGGACGCACAATCATCAGGTTACCCTCTACCACATCTTCAATAGGCACTTCTCTCTCTTCTCCCTCTACGAGAATACGCGCCGACTTAGCCCCCAATTCCAAAAGTTGGCGTATAGAAGAGGAAGCCTGTCCTCGGGCCCTAATTTCCAAATAACGTCCCAGCAAGTGAAAGGTTACAATAGTAGAGGCCATTTCAATGAAAGAAGGAAAGGGATAGAAGAAACCCGCTATCCCCATGAAATAGGGAGGAACCGCTCCCAGGGAAATTAACACATCCATATTTGCCGATCCTCTCCGCAAAGAAAGTATACTGCTGCCATGAGTTTCCCATCCCGCCCAAAAGATCACCGGTAAAGCGAGTACAGCTATTAGCGGCAAATAATAGGGAATAGGGACAAATAACATATGAATTATCATTAGAACCATAATTATTCCCGTGGGAAAAGCGGCAAAAATTAGCTTTTGCCTGGCTTGACGTATTTTTTCTGCTTCCTCTCCTGCTGTATTTTCCGATAATAAATTTGCGCCCTCGCCAAAAATAGCTTGATATCCCTGTAACTCCACAGCTTCACGCAAGTTTTCCCGTGTTAATACCCTGGGGTCATAAACTACACGGGCTGATCCACTGGCAAAATTCACCGAGGCCTCTGAGACACCATCCAGTTTACTTAAAGACTTTTCTAACCCGGCAGCACAAGCAGAGCAGGTCATTCCAGATATAGCAAAGCTTAGACTGCCCCTTTCACCGGCATTTCGGGAAAACCCTTCTTCCCCCACCGGAACGGCTTCATAACCTAATTCTTTCACCGCTGCCAAAAGATCATTTATTCTAATCTCTTCCCCATGTGAGACATAGGCTTTTTCCGCTGCAAAATTAACCCGAGCATCGCTTACACCGGGTTTTCCATTCAAGTTTTTTTCCAGCTTCTGAGCACAGGAAGCACAGCTCATTCCCTGTAATTTAAGCACTGTTTGATTAGATTGGAAGTCATTATTTTCTTTTTCCATTACCCTTATTCCTTACTTTTTATATATTTATTTTTCCCGGGGCATACAAATAATCTCTTTTACCACCGTGTCAAAGAAATATTGAGAATGAGCGGGAACCATTACACAAGCTGAATCAGCACCTCTCCCCGAACCGGCCACGGAAATAATTTCCTCACCATAGGGTACCAACCCGGCATCCAGAGCCATACACCCGATCTCCACACATACTTTTACTCCCTGCCCAAAAAGACGCAAAGCAGAAGCTATAATCTCGGCAGGATAAGCTCCCTGAAACTTGAAACGGAGAGAACGATCTACACCGGCTAAAAGGTGCGTGGTAGTAAGTATTTGTATTCCCTGTTCCTGCAATTCCTGGCGAGTCTGCGCCCCCATTTCATCCTCTCCGGGATTTTTAAAACCCACATGGTGAGTTACACATACAATTTTTTTCCCTTTCCCGGCTAACTTCCGGGCCGTATGTCCCGTGTTGGAAGCTACTACAAGATGGTCAACATCCAGCTCAGAGCTTCTTTTTAAAGCCATAGAGATAGTTTCATCAGTATTTTCCACTCCTTTGTTAGGCCAAAGCATCTTAATTCAAACACCTCCGTCGAATAAATTAATGACAAAAAGAGGCTTGCAACAGTATAGATAAAGCATTTTTTTGCAAGCCTCTATTTTTCTTTCATTTTTCATTCTTAATCTTGCTTCAATTCGCTTAATGTAAAATCCTTATTCCATTAACCCATCAAGTTCTTCTTCAAAAAGATCTTCAAGATCTTCCTCATCAAACTCAATTCCATCATCAGGATCCATCATGTCATCATCAAAGTCATAATCCGGTTCCATAGGGTCATCATCCCATTCATCCTCACCGGTTGCTGCCTCGTCTATATACCATTTTCCATCTTGCTTAACCACACGTATTGATTCTGTATGAGTAGATTCCTGCCCCATCATAGCAGTGGTCATGGTGACTCTTACATCAGCTTCGGTGTCACTAATCATTTCCGTTCCTTCAATAACATAATCAATCTGAAAGTCCTGAAAGGCCCCTTCCATTTGGGCCTCCATCATTTCTATCTCTTCAGCTGATACATGCTGCCCCTCCACAGTTAAAGCGTTCACTTTTTGGAAGTCTTGATCATTAAAAGCTTCAAAATAAGCCTGCACCGTTCTTTCGGGAGTAGACTGTTCACCTCCAAAAAGATTGCACCCTCCCAGAACCATCAATCCTGCCAGCACTACCAAGAAAAATAAAAATAAGCCTTTATTAAGTTTCAAAATTACTTCCCCCTCTCTTATATTTTATATCTTCATTTTACTTTATATTCTGCTAATAAGAAACATGTTTTTATGAAAAATATTTCTCTCTCCATAAATCTTCAAAATTTGAACCGAAAATTTACACTACAGCGAAACTTTTATGGTAAAAAGGCTCCACTAAGCCATGGGGACGGTTCCTTTTGACACCTTTTTGGCGTCTTTTTTGAAGAGTTTGCTTGAGGGTGTCAAAAGGAACCGTCCCCATGGTACCCCCCTCATTCTATAATCTTTCGCTGTAGTGTTACTTAATTTACTCCGGCAAACAATCTTCATTGTTTATTTCCAATTTCCACTTCCACATAGCTTAAGCCTTTATAATCACTTATGGGATATTGATTCCCATTTACCCTTAACATATCCCCACCGGCAGCAGGAACACCTAAAAACACCCTGGTTTCACCAGAAGCTTCCGGATTTAACTTTAAAATAAAATTATCCTGGCGGGCAATGGTTTTCTCCACCTGGCAGCCGGGAAAAATATGACCGGAAGCCCCTAAAAGATAAGGTTTATCTTCTCGAAATTTTACTTTTCTTAGGCAAATAGTTTGATATGCTGCTACTTTCAGCGTTTCCCCATCTTTTATAAGTAAATGCTCGGGGCTAAAATAAGTATTACCTTTCAGCTTTACTCGCCGATCTTGATTTCCCAGGTTAACCAGAGCTTTTTTTTTTTTTCAATCCAATAAAGCTCCCTATCGGGATATATTTCCTTTATTATTTTTTCTTTAAGGGGATAAGCCCGCCGGAACAACTTTATTTGTTTATCTCCATATTCAGCGACATTGTCGGAAAAGAAAACCAAGCCTCCCAGCAAATGATTTACAAAAAAGAGAGTATACCTTTGATCTGCAGTTAGTTCATTATAATTAACTCCCTTCTTGCCATCCCTGAGAATAAATACATCGGGATCATTACGAAAAGCGTAGCCATCCAACCTGTACCTGCTTAACGTATCGCGTATAGAATTGACCGTAGAAATTCTTTCCCTCACATGGAGAAACTTCAAAAATCGAAAATCCCAAAAAGGACCGACATCACAGCCGATACGGCAATAATCCACCTTCCCCATGGCAGGGCCCAAGGGAACCCCACATCCCAACAACTTTGTTTCTCCAGAAATTTCATGGATAAAATCCATTACTTCGCTCATTATCTGCCCCCGACTTTTTCCACGGCGGGGTAAAAGTGCCGCCGCATAAAGAAAATCCAACTTGAGAAAATCATACCCCCATTTCTCCCGGGCAGTATAAAAAACTTCTTTCAGATATGCCTGAAAGCCTTCCGCATAAAAATCCAACGCATAAAAAAAACCGCTCCAAAGGGGATTCCACCCCGCCTTTACCGGTTTTCCTTTTTCATCACGCAAAAGCCAATTGCTATTAACTTTGAAACAACGGGAATTTTTTTCACAGATAAAGGGGGCCAACCATAACCCCGGCTTGTAGCCGTAATTTTTAATTCTCTGGGCTACTGCTTCCATCCCCGAGGGAAATTTATCATTAATCTCCAACCAATCCCCCACTGCTTGCTGAAACCCGTCATCAATTTGGAAAATATCAAGACTAATATTATCCTTGCGTAAAACCTCTAAGTTAACATCAACCGCTTCTTCTGAAATATCGGTATAGTAATTGTACCAACTCGTCCAACCCGTCCAATACGGCGCTCCTTTGCGCGGTAGGTCCAGCCTGCTAAAGAAGTCCTCAAAAATATCTTCTTCCGGTCCTTCTCCCATATATATAGTTAACAAAGGATATTTTTCAAACTGATTAACGTAAGCTCCCTGGCACTCCCGACGGATAATTAATTTGCCGGTATTAAAATCAAAATCAAAAAGAGTATAACCATGAGATTCATCCAGGGAGCCAATAAAGTAAAAAGGCTGGGAACGACTGCGAAAATGTGTATAAGTCCATGAATGCAACCGACCCTCCCGGCCGGAATATTTGTGCAAATTATAGTCTCCGTAAGGACCTGTAGCAAAACGGGATACAGAAGAAACCGGTAAGATACGATCTTTTTTCCCCATTTCTCCGCTGGCACTCCAGGATTGAAAACCATTGACCATCATCAGGGCATTATTGTCAATTCCCGGCATGGTTTCCACAAAAAAATTAATTAGTTCCAAAGAAACCAGAGATTCTAAATACAGGTAGAGTATACCACCGTATATGGTTTCATGCCATTCCGGACTAATTTTTACTTCCAGGTCTTTACCCGATAATTTCGGGAAAAAAACTCTTTTTTCCAAACCATGATAGCCCCGGTAATGCAAGCGAGCCTCTCGAAATAAATCTGATCCCTTCATCTTTTTTTAGGCGAGAATATCCCCCCACTTCTAGGCGATAACATAAGTGGGAGAAAAATCGCCGTTTCTCCTTTCTATAAGCAAGATAAAATAGCCAGTTAAGGCTTAGGCTGGTCAACCGGAGCTTCTACAAACGCCCGCCTCTACAGGAGGGGATAGTTGACTGTGTCCCGGAATTAGAATTAAGTTAACAAGTTAACACACAGTGTTCTAATCAACCCACTTCAGGGAACGCTCTACTGCCTTTTGCCAGCCGTGGTATTTCTTTTCCCTCTCTTCATTGCTTATCTGAGATTCAAAACATTTATCTTCCTGCCACAAGGAAGCTATTTCATCCCGGCTCTCCCATATGCCCACAGCCAATCCCGCCAGGTAAGCTGCCCCCAGGGAGGTAGTATCTTCATAAGCAGGCCGGCGCACCGGTAAATTTATGAGATCAGCTTGAAATTGTAAAAGAAAATTATCACCGACTGCCCCTCCATCCACTCGTAATTCTTTTAAATCTATGCCTGACTCCTTTTTCATCAAATCCAAAACATCACGGCTTTGGTAAGCCATAGCTTCCACTGCAGCTCGGGCCAGGTGGGCTTTGCCGGTTCCCCTGGTAATTCCTACAATAGTGCCCCTGGCATAAGGATCCCAGTAAGGAGCCCCCAAGCCCACAAAAGCAGGAACAAGGTATACACCACCCGTATCCGAAACTTGAGCAGTTAGATCTCTTACCTCGGGCGCTTCTTTGATAATACCCAATCCATCACGCAGCCACTGAATTGCCGCTCCCGTGATGAAAATACTGCCTTCCAGGGCATATTCCACCCGGTTACCTATTCCCCAGGCAATAGTAGTAAGTAGCCCGGCCTCTGAAATTACCGGTTTTTCGCCCGTATTCATTAAAAGAAAACTTCCCGTCCCATAAGTATTTTTGGCCATACCGGTACTAAAACAAGCCTGTCCGAAAAGAGCAGCCTGTTGGTCTCCCGCCACCCCGCCTATGGGGATCTTTAACCCCATAAAACTATCCGGTGCCGTTTCTCCAAATATGCCACTGCTGGGTTGCACTTCCGGCAGAACAGCAGCAGGTACTTCCAGCAGTTCTAATAGCTCCGGATCCCACTCTAAAGTATGTAAATTGAAAATAAGAGTGCGGGATGCATTCGAATAATCAGTGGCATGAACTTTTCCCCCGGTGAGCTTGTAAATGAGCCAGCTATCAATGGTTCCCCACGCCAGTTTGCCTTTCTGTGCAGCTTCTTTCACCTCATCTATATTTTGGAGCGCCCACCACAATTTACTTCCCGAAAAATAAGGATCTAATAACAAACCCGTTTTTTGGCGGAAAAGATCTTCATACCCCTGCCGTTTCATTTCTTCACATTCTGCAGCCGTTCGCCGGCACTGCCAAACAATGGCATTGGAAATAGATTCTCCTGTATCCTTATCCCAAAAGACACTGGTTTCGCGCTGATTAGTAATACCAAGGGCAGCAATTTGTAATTTATCGATTCCGGCTTCTTGAATTGCTTGCGCAGAAACTTGCTTAACAGCATTCCATATTTCTTCCGGATTGTGTTCTACCCATCCCGGTTGCGGAAAAATTTGCTCATGCTCAAGACCGGCCCTGGAAACTAAAACGCCTTTTTCATCCCATACAATAGCCGTAGTCCCTGTAGTTCCCTGATCTATAGTGAGTAAATATTTCATGTTATTTACCTCCAATATGCTTTGAATATGGATATTATGGGTAACCCAAAGTTTCAAAAAAGCTGCCTGTACCAGCAATAATTATAGCATTATGTATATTCTAATTCTTCTTTTTAAATTATTTATCCTCCTTTACCTCAAATTTAGTGGCAATTTACTCTCCCGCATAAGCAGTGAAATCCTGCTACACTTGTTACTAAAAATAAATATTTTCATTTATTAAAGAATACTGATATTATAACTTTTCCCGAGATATGGTCGCACAATTATCATTAATAATTTTTATCAGTTCATATGCCTGCGGATTTGAAATTTTGAAAGAGTTAATGCAGGATTAAAGCAACTTTAAAATGAATAAACTTAATTAAGGTAATTGAAGTTACAACCATGAATCAAAATCTGATTATTTAACCCTAAACCATTGCCGGGAAGGAGTTAAAACTATTTCCATCAATTATGCAAATGAACATGGTATTTTTAAAGTTACCCTACCCCTGCCTTTTGCCCTGGATCATGTGAACTGCTTTGCCATAGAAGGAGAAACCGGGTGGGATTTAGTTGACACCGGCCTAAACATCAGCCACACACATCAAGGCTGGAAAAACTTATTAGAAGAATATGATCTAAAATGGGAAAATATACGGTCTATTTATGTGACTCACTATCATCCCGACCACTACGGCAGCGCCGGTTGGCTGCAGGAAAAAACCGGGGCCCCCGTTTATATGTCTTCACGTAGTATAGAAGAAGTAAATCACGTTTGGCAAGCAGGCTTTGACTTTATAAATAACTTTAAAGATTTTTATTTGGCACACGGTGTTCCCGCAGAGATGATGGATAATATATCCGGTAATATGATCAATACAGCCCGCATAGTTTTCCCTGAACTCCCTCATATTGTCAACATAGAAGAAGGGGATAAAGTTTTACTAGGCAAACATACTTATGAAATTATAGCGACTCCCGGGCATGCAGACGGCCACATCTGTTTTTACTGTCCCCAAAATCATATACTTTTTTCCGGCGATCATCTTTTACCGAAAATAACTTCCAACATAAGTTTATGGCCGGGAGGAGATCATAATCCCCTTCAAAAATTTTTTTCTTCCCTGCATAAAATAAGTGACCTGGAAACAAACCTGGTACTGCCGGCTCATGGAGAAATTTTTACCGGAGTAAAAAAAAGAGTCGAAGAACTTTACCGGCATCACCAATATCGTCTTGAACGCATGGCCCAAATTGCCGGAGAAGGAAAAACCGCTTTTGAAATTTCTCAAGAAGTTTTTGGCACTGACCTCTCCCTGCATGAAATTCGCTTTGCCATCTCCGAAACATTAGCCCACCTGGTTTACCTGCAAGCAGAAAACAAATTAAAGACTTATGAATTAAACGGCCTCATTTATTTTCAAAAAGCCTAGCACTACAGCGAAAGATTATAGAATGAGCATCCCGTGAGGCAAGCAAGGCAAGGGGACGGTTCCTTTGCCTCGAAAAAGGCAAGGGGACGGTTCCTTTGCCTCGCGGCCTTCGTTTGTTATGGGACGCTCGAACCACCCACGTGGCTTAAGAGGCAAGGGGACGGTTCCTTTGCCTTGTCCTCTTGCCTTGCGTTAAATGTAATATGAATGATTTTCATAGAGGGAAGAGTTTATTCTTTTCTGTTCGGCAGCTAAATCTCCCAGGGTAACCGCCGCTAATTCGCTGCTCACCAAGTTATTTATCCTAATCCAGACATCCCGGAGCACGCAGCTATCAACCCGCTCACAAGCCTCAGGATGATCAACACAGGGTACCGGCGAAAGCGAATTCTCAACTATTTCCAGTATTTCCAATAAAACAATTTTATCCGGCGAATACGACAAATAATAACCACCCCGACTCCCTTTTTGGGTGTACACATAGCCGTTATTTCTTAAAGGAATCATAATTTGTTCCAGATACTTCTCGGAAATCTCTTGCCTTCTGGCGATTTCTTTTAATTGCAGGGGCCCCTT